>OKZV01000175.1_pt1 | contig 14849 bp, 8 predicted proteins | sample 1608451 | NCBI WGS metagenome assembly OKZV01 (sample SAMN02674883, study PRJEB24791) | human gut metagenome, SKBSTL010 | isolation source: stool | host: Homo sapiens | place: USA | reverse complement strand
ACCAACATTATATCTTTCAATAGAGGATATTGTATATGAAGGGATGACGCTGTTATGGGTGTATGTTCCGCCAACATCTACTGTAGAAAAGTGTGCAAACAGAATCTATGACAGAAACGAAGATGGGGACATGGATATTACGGACTCTCCGATTCAACTACAGAATATGTATAACAGAAAGAGTAATACATATGCGGAGCACAAGATATTCCCATATGTTACAACGGAAGATCTACGCATGGATTTGATGGATAAAGTAAGAAATCTTGCAAAGAGCAAAAATCCGGATCATCCTTGGTTGGAAATGTCTGATGAGGAAATATTGAAGAGTGCTGGTTTATGGGAAAAAGATTTTTCATCAGGTATTCAAGGATATAATCTCGCCGGAGTACTTTTGTTTGGCAGGGATGAAGTAATACGTTCCTGTTGCCCAGGATATGTTACGGATGCAATTTACAGAGTTGAAAATATAGATAGATACGATGACAGATTGCAGGTGATAACAAACCTAATTGAGGCATATGAATTGTTAATGGAGTTTGTAGCAAAGCATACTTCAGATAAATTTTGCCTGATTGATAATGTAAATACAAGCATCAGAGGTATTATTTCAAGGGAAGTAATTGCCAATATTCTTGTGCATAGAGATTATTCCAGTGCGTTTCCAGCAAAGGTAATCATTGAAAAAGACTGGTTGAAAACAGAAAACTGGTGTATTCCAAGACGTCATGGAAATATTATGAGTGATGAATTTACACCATATCCTAAGAATCCATTGATTCAGCAATTTTTTGCAAATATTGGTAGAACAGATACGATTGGTTCCGGTGTACGAAATCTATATAAATATACACCAGTATATTCAGATGGTGGTAAGCCGGAATTAATTGAAGATGATGTGTTTAGAATAACCATTCCTTTGGATAAGGCAGCTGCTGACGAGGGAAGAGAACAGAAAACTTTATCTGAAAGAGAACAAAAAATATATAATATGATTTGTGAAAACCTGCACTTATCGGTTGAACAGGTAATGGCAGAACTTGATATATCAAGAGCAACGGTATTTAGGGATTATGCTAAAATCAAAAAAGTAACAGGTGCCGTTTACGATAAAAAGACTTCAACATGGACATTGTAATGAGACAGTCTCAAGTTAGTCTCAACAAAGTCTCACAAATTCTGATACTTGATGAGACTGAAGAAAAATTTAAAAATATGATAAAATCGGGGCTTTTATCGTGTTGGAAACACTTAGTCTCAAGGCAGTCTCAACATAGTCTCATTTTTAAGAAGAGATTATGAGACTGACTTGAGACTAAAAATGATTAATGAATTTATATGATTTATTGATTGGAGAAGATAAAATGAATCGATTTCTATCTATAGCATTAAAAACACATTTTGAAAGTCTGAAGGTTAGAGGCAAGGGAGAAAACCCAATAAAATCAAAGGGGTGGTGTTTATAAAACGCCTAATATATGTGAATATACAAGGAGAGCGAAATGAGCGAACAGAACAATCAAAATATTCAGGAATCACAGACACCGCACAAGCGTCGTGTGAGATATAAAGGAAAATACCCGAAGAAATTCGAGGAGAAATATAAAGAGTTACAGCCGGAGAAATACAAGGATACAATCGCGCATGTAATCCAGAAGGGAAACACTCCTGCCGGAATGCACATTTCTATCATGGTAAATGAGATCCTGGATTTTCTGAAAATCCAGCCGGGTGAGACTGGATTCGATGCGACACTCGGATACGGTGGACATACGAAAGCAATGCTGGAATGTCTGAAAGGTGAGGGGCATATCTATGCAACAGATGTTGACCCGGAAGAGTCTGCGAAGACAAGAAAACGTCTGGCAGATCAGGGATTCGGAGAAGACATTTTAAGTATCCGTCTGCAGAACTTCTGCACGATCGATGAGATTGCAAAAGAAGTTGGCGGATTTGATTTTATCCTTGCGGACCTCGGAGTTTCCTCCATGCAGATCGACAATCCGAAGAGAGGATTTTCCTTCAAAGTTGACGGACCGCTGGATCTAAGACTGAATCAGGAGAAGGGTATCAGCGCGGCAGAGCGTCTCGACAACATTTCCGAGGAAGAGCTCGCCGGAATGCTTTACGAAAATTCAGATGAGCCATACTGCGAAGAACTGGCGAAAGCAATTACAAATGAGATTCGCAGAGGCAATCGCATTGATACAACAACAAAGCTTAGAAATGTGATTGAGAAGACTTTGGATTTTCTTCCGAATAATAAAGAAAAGAAAGACATTATCAAGAAGACTTGTCAGAGAACATTTCAGGCACTTCGTATTGATGTCAATAATGAGTTCGAAGTGCTGTATGAATTTATGGAGAAGCTTCCGGGAGCGTTAAAACCGGGCGGAAGAGTGGCAATCCTCACCTTCCATTCCGGAGAGGACAAGCTTGTAAAGAAAGCACTCAAGGCAGGATATAAAGAAGGAATCTATTCCGAATATGCAAGAGATGTGGTACGCCCGTCAGCACAGGAATGCGTACAGAACGGAAGAGCAAGATCTACGAAGATGCGCTGGGCCGTGAAGGCGGAATAGTTGACTTCAATATAATGAAATGTTATAGTTAGTCAGAAATAATAGCGTTCGGTGCTGTTTGATCAGGGATATTTGAATACATATCCTAATCGAAACAGGTAAAAGGGAAACAGGTGTAAGACCTGTACGAACTCGTCACTGTGAGCAGAGATGCGGTCTTCTTAGAAATCGTTTTAAGGCAACTGTTTCAGAGCCGAATAGATTTCAGAAGATCGCTTCTATACAGATAAGTGTGGAGAGTCCGCACATCCACTGGGAGACCGGGAAGGAGTTCTGTATGGAAGATCTGTAAGTCAGGAAACCTGCCGGTCGCTGGTGCGGGGAATATAAGGATTCCAGATCACGAGTAATTGATTGTACCGAAAGAATCATTTATTACTGTTCACACTGTGTGCGACCAGCAAAACATCTCGTTAGGATAATTCTATCCATTTTCCGTGTTATATTTACAATCTAAGAGGAGACAGAAAAAATGAGAAATAAGAGCAGATGGCTTGCGCTTATGCTGACAGGTTCTATGGTGATTTCACCATTGTCTTATACAAGAACATATGCGGCAGAAAATGAGCAGCAGTATGAGACAAATTTACAGGAAACTGTTGAGGTGGAAGAAGCTGATCTAGATAAGAAACAAGATGAGAGTCAGACAGAAGACGCAGGAAATGTTAAAGAAGATCAGACAGAGGAATCTGAGAAAGTTGATAATTCTTCGGATAAATCAGATAATCAGAATTCAATCGAAGCAGAAACAAAACCAAATTTAGAGAATAACTCAGAAAATAATTTAGAAAATAACTCAGAAGAGAAAGATACAGAAACCACAGGGAAAAATCCAGGCACAACTGTCTCAGATCAGGTTGCGGACGAAAAAGCTGATAATAAGGATATACAGATAAAAGATGAGACAGGTAAATCAGAATCTTCTACGGATTCTAACGATTCTACGAATACTCCGGAACCGGAACTTCCGCCACTGCAGGAGGCTCCTTCTGTAACTGGAGAATCTGTGAAAGTAGTAAAAGAAGACGCTGAAGAGTTCGCAATGTTCAAGGTCAGCAAGTCAACAGTTACGAAAAAAGATGGTGAGCTTGAAATTACGATCAAGACAGAAAAAGCACATTATGATGCACTTTATCTTGGCTCTAAAGATGACCTTCTGAAGTCTTCCATAATTGAAGGAACAAAGACAGAAGATGGAGGGATGACATTTACTTTTAAAGTGCCGCAGGCGCAGGCAGGACAGACAATTCCGGTATCTTTGAGAAGGTCAAAAGATCAGACCTGGTATGACACGATGTATCTGTGGATGTATATCCCAAATCCATCACCGAATCCAATGCCTAATCCAGAGCCAACTCCAACACCGACTCCGGAAACAACAGTAGCAAACGGAATCTACAGCATGGACGTAACTTCCAGTTCCTCTATGTTCAAAGTAGTGGATTGTATCCTGACAGCGAAAGACGGAAAAATGAGCGCCGTGCTTACATTAAGCGGAACAGGTTACGGCTATCTGTATATGGGAACAAAGGAAGAGGCTGCAAGCGCAGATCAGTCATCCTGGATTCCATATCAGATAAATGAAGAAGGAAAATATACTTATACTGTTCCGGTAGAAGCATTGGATAAGGAAATTGCAGTAGCAGCCTATTCCATTAAAAAAGGAATCTGGTATGACAGAGCGCTGACTTTCCAGTCAGAGACAATGAAGAAGATTGCCGATCTTAATTCCACAGATTCTAATAATAAAGGCAATTCCGGAAATACAGGAAATAATGGTAACACTGGAAATACGGGAAACAACGGAACTACTGGTGGTTCCAACAATACAGGTAATACAGGAACAAACAATTCTGCTTTCCCAGGCGGTTCTGTATCTGGAACTAATTCAGGAAAAACAGATGGAAATGACGGAAAAGCAGATAATGTATCAAAATACGAATCCGATACAAGTGGCTCTACTTCTCATGTAGACAGTGGAACAACACTGAAAGACGGTGTATACACTCCAGATCGTTTTACCTGGTCAGGTGGAACAGGTAAGGTTCAGATTACTTGTAATAAAGTGACAATCCAGAATGGACAGGCTTATGCAACGCTTGTGTTCAGCAGTGATCATTATCAGTATGTGAAAGCGAACGGAAATAAGTATTACACAACAAAGGGCGGCGGATCAGCGACAGCTGTTATCCCGGTTGCGTTGAACCAGAACAATAAGATTATTGGAATGACGGACAAAATGTCTGTCGCACATGAGATAGAATATACGATTTTCATTTATCTTGCAGCGGCTAACGGAGGAACATCTGCAAACGGAACAGTTGCTTCAACAAATAGTAACCAGAAACTGGATGAACAAGCACCTGAAATCATAGGTTTGGAATATCAGTCAGAAACAAAGCTTGACTATGCAGAATATTTCAAGATTTATCATTATGATCAGGGGATTGTGCTTCTTGAAATCGATATGACGAAGGACACAGCAAGAGACCAGGAAAAAGCAGAGGAAACAAAGTCTGAAAATGAGAAGTCCGCGGAAGATAAAGAGAAGTCTTCCAAGAAGAAAGTAGCTTCTGTTACGATCAATAGATCAGAAGATTCTAAGAACTCAGATGCAGAAAGCAAAGTAGATGCTTCTGCCGAGGAATCCGCAGCTTCGGATAACAACGGCACAAGCGAACAGGAACTGGCAGCAGAGCTTTACAAGGGAAATGTTGTGAAATATCTGATCGTTCCGGAGGATGTGGAAGTTCCGGTTGGTCTTGAGCAGGATATGATCATTGTGAAGAAACCTGTGGATCATACTTATGCAGAGTCTGATGAGATTCTGAATACGATGAAAGATCTCGATCTTCTTGACAATGTTGCGGCAGTTGGAATGAAGAGCAAAGACTGTACAGTATCCGAGATTGCTGATAAGATGAAAGCAAAAGACGGAGAGAAGAATGCTGAAGTTGCATATGCAGGAACAGCGGACAAGCTGAAGTTGAAGAACCTTGTGAAGAGTGAAGTGAATCTTGCATTGTTTACAGGAGATATTCTTCCAAGAGAAGATTCTGAGGAAAATGTAGCGAAAGATATTGACAAAATAGCAGATAAAGACAGTAAAGATACAAAAGAGACTCTGACAGTAGAAGAGAAGACGGAACAGTTCGAAGAGCTGACAGAAAAGCTTGCAATGCTCGGCATCCCAGTTCTTGTTGATCGTTCTTCCGAGGAAAAGACGGAGCTTGGAAAACAGGAGTGGATCAAGGTCTACGGCGTTCTCTACGGATGTGAAGAGCTGACGAACGAGAAGTTTGATGCAGCTGTAGCAGCGGCAGAGAAATAGGAGAGAAAAATAGAATGAAGATAAGAAGATGCAGAATCACAGCGTTAATGCTTTCAGCTGCACTTCTGCTCGGAGGCTGCGGTTCTACCGCAGCCTCCGGTGGAAACAGCGGTAATAATTCAGCAGGTGCAGATGTGACAAAGGATAAGACTAAAGATGCAGCCGACAAGACAAAAAAAGCACCGGAGATCGAAGGGCTTACCTATGAAGCTACAATGGATCTGACTTACGCGACAGAATTCGATGTATACTATTATAAGGATGGATATAAGTTGATCGATGTCCATGAAGATAAGCAATATCTGATCGTTCCGGAAGGTGAAGAAGAACCGGAAAATCTGGCGGATGATATTGTTGTGATCCAGCAGCCGACAGAGAATATTTATATGGCGGCGACAGCATCCATGTCTCTGTTTGATGCAATCGGCGGAATTGACAAGGTGAAATTCTCCGGGCTTGAGGCTTCCGGCTGGTATGTAGAGAGTGCAAAGGAAGCAATGGAATCCGGAACGATGACATTTGCGGGAAAATACAGCGAACCGGATTATGAGACTCTCGTTGACGGAGACTGTGATCTGGCAATCGAATCAACGATGATCCTTCATACACCGAAGGTACAGGAAATGATCGAAGATCTTGGGATTCCGGTATTTGTAGACTACTCCAGTTATGAGTCACATCCGCTTGGAAGAACCGAGTGGATCAAGCTTTATGGGGCGCTTCTGAATAAAGAGGAAGAAGCGGATACATTTTTTGACCAGCAGGCTCACGTGATCGAGGAACTGAAAGGCTTCGAGAACACGGAAAAGACGGTTGCTTATTTCTATGTGAGTACGGATGGTTCAATCGTTGTGAGAAAATCTGACGATTATATTCCGTCAATGATTGAAATCGCAGGTGGAAGATATGCGTTCAAAGATCTGAAGAATCCGGACAGCAACGCACCATCTGTTAAACTGACGATGGAGGAATTCTATGCGACTGCTGTAGGTGCAGATTATCTGATCTACAACGGGACGATCGACGGACAGGTAAATAGTATCAGTGAACTGGAAGCAAAGAATGAATTGTTCTCCGAATTCAAGGCGGTGAAAGACGGAAATGTCTGGTATACCGGAAAGAACTTATATCAGGCAACAGATACAGTCGGAGAGCTGATCAAAGATATGCATCTGATGCTGACAGACGGTGATGCATCTCAGATGACATTTCTTGAAAAGATGGAGTAGAAGAATGGAGCAGACAAGTTTTCATCAGGAAAATTTCAGACGGCGTACAAGATACACAGCGGTATTTCTGATTCTTGCAGCAGTATTTTGTGTTGTGACAGTGCTAAATATCAATACCGGAAATGTTCATATTCCGGTACCTAAGATTCTGCGCATTCTCTTTCTGAAAGAAGGAGCGGCGACAGAGTACAATATTATATGGAAGATCCGTCTTCCGAGAATTCTGATGGCAGCGCTCCTTGGTGGTGCATTGTCTCTTTCAGGTTTTTTGCTGCAGACATTTTTTTCCAATCCTATTGCCGGACCTTTCGTTCTCGGAATTTCTTCCGGAGCGAAAATGGTCGTGGCACTTACAATGATCGTGTATTTGAAATATATCGGAAGATTTTCTTCGTATACACTGATTCTTGCAGCATTTATCGGGTCGCTGATCTCGACGGGATTTATCCTTCTGATGTCGAAAAAAGTGCAGCATATGGCATCTCTTCTTGTCGGAGGAATCATGATCGGATATATCTGTTCGGCTATCACGGATTTTGTTGTAACCTTTGCGGATGATTCTGATATTGTGAATCTGCATGGATGGTCGCAAGGAAGCTTTTCCGGAATGAGCTGGAGCAATATTCGTGTGGCAGCAGTGGTTGTCGGACTTGCGGTGCTGTTTACATTTTTCTTATCTAAGCCGATCAGTGCGTATCAGCTGGGAGAAGCATACGCGCAGAGCATGGGCGTGAATATTAAGACATTTCGTGTGATCTTGATTTTGCTTTCGAGTATTCTGTCTGCGTGTGTGACTGCATTTGCCGGACCGATTTCCTTCGTGGGAATCGCAGTTCCATTTCTTGCAAGGAAAGCATTTGGAACGTCAAAACCGATCGTGGTCATACCGGGAACATTCTTTATGGGAGCTGTGTTCTGTATGATCTGCGACCTGATCGCACGAATGGCGCTGGCTCCTGTAGAGCTGAATATCAGTACGGTAACTTCTATTTTGGGTGCACCGATCGTTATCTATATGATGATACCGAAGGGAGGAAGAAAATAAGATGGCAGATTATTATTTTCAAATGAAAGACCTGTCGGTAGGTTATAATGGAAACTCCCTGATCCATGATATTAATATAGGGATCAATAAAGGTGAGATCGTGACTTTGATCGGTCCGAATGGTTCGGGAAAGTCAACGATTTTGAAAAGTATTACAAGACAGCTGAAAGTCGTTGGAGGGAATGTGTTTTTTGATGATACTTCTCTTCTGAAACTGCCGTACAAAGAGCTTGCGTCTAAGATGGCGGTCGTGTTGACGGATCGGATCAAGACAGAGTTGATGACATGTCATGATATTGTGGCGACCGGACGTTATCCTTACACGGGACGACTTGGGATTCTGACGCAGGAAGATGAACGGCTGGTGGAAGAAGCGATGCAGGCAGTTTATGCGCAGAAACTTGGCAACCGTGATTTTAATGCAATCAGTGACGGACAGAAGCAGCGCGTTCTGCTGGCGAGAGCAATCTGTCAGGATCCGGATGTGATCGTTCTGGATGAGCCAACTTCATTTCTGGATGTGAAATATAAGCTTGAACTGTTGTCTATTCTTGAACGGATGGCGCGGCAGAAGAAGATTACAGTGATCATGTCTCTTCATGAAATCGATCTGGCACAGAAGATTTCGGACAAGATCATCTGTGTCAAAGGCGAGACGATTTCACATTATGGAAGTCCGGAAGAAGTATTTACAGAAGAAATCATTCGCGAATTGTATGGAATCAATAATGGATATTTTGACCCGCTTTTTGGAAGTATTGAACTTCCTGCGCCGGAGGGTGAGCCGGAAGTGTTCGTGATCTCTTCCGGCGGAACTGGAATCCCGGTTTATCGAAGACTTCAGAAGGAGCACATCCCGTTTGCGGCAGGTATTTTGTATGAAAATGACATGGATTACCGGTTGGCCAGACTATTGGCGGCAGAGGTGATCACAGAGGTACCTTTTGAAGAGATTCGGGAAGAAACGCTTCAGAAAGCATTTGAGACAATGGGAAAATGTAAGCGCGTGATCAATGCCGGAGTGAAGATCGGTGCGTGGAACAAAGGGATTGAGAAGTTGCTTGAGAGAGCGGAAAAAGACGGAAAATTATAAGAAAGAGTCACGTTAATGCTTAAAATTAATGTTTTAAAGCATTAACGTGACTCTTTTTGTTGCTATTCACTGTGTCGAATGGTAGAATAGAAACAATGACGACCTGTGAAAGGAAGTTATGTATAAAGAAAACAAGAGAAAATAACAGCATAAGCTGTTAAATGAGTGGAGGAATTCTATGAGCAACAAAGGACAATCAGGAATGCGAGCAAGCTTCTCGGGTAAGATCGGGTATGTGCTTGCTGTTGCAGGCTCAGCAGTCGGCCTGGGAAATATCTGGAGATTCCCGTATTTGGCTGCAAAGTATGGTGGAGGAATTTTCCTTCTCGTATATTTGATTTTGACAGTAACTTTTGGATATGTTTTGATCATGTCAGAGACAGCACTTGGACGAATGACAAGAAAAAGTCCTGTCGGAGCATATCAGACTTTCGGTAAGACGAAATCATTCAAGATCGGTGGATGGCTCAACGCAGTGATCCCGATGTTGATCGTACCTTATTATAGTTCAATTGGTGGATGGGTTATTAAGTATCTGGTAGAGTATTTGAAAGGAAATGTGCAGACCGTTGCACAGGATGGATATTTTACAGAATTTATTTCAGATTCTTTCCAGGTAGAAGCATGGTTTATCGTATTTGCCGTTCTTGTATTCTGCGTTATCCTTGCAGGAGTTGAGAATGGAGTAGAACGTGTTTCTAAGATCATGATGCCGATTCTGGTTATCCTTGCGATAATCGTTGCAATTTATTCTGTGACAAGACCGGGTGCGATTGAAGGTGTGAAATACTTCCTGATTCCGAATCCGAAGCATTTCTCAGCAATGACAGTTGTTGCAGCGATGGGACAGATGTTCTATTCTCTGTCAATCGCAATGGGAATTTTGTATACATATGGTTCTTACATCGGTAAAGATGTTGACCTTGAGAAGACTACAACACAGGTTGAGATTTTCGATACAGCGATCGCAATGCTCGCCGGACTTATGATCATTCCGGCTGTATTTGCATTCTCCGGTGGTAATCCGGATGACCTGCAGGCAGGACCGTCTCTGATGTTCATCACACTTCCGAAAGTATTTGCAAGTATGGGAGTTGGAAGAGTGGCAGGAATCCTGTTCTTCGTATTAGTACTTCTTGCAGCAGCAACAAGTGCAATCTCACTTCTGGAGACAAGCGTATCAACATTCCAGGATGAGCTTCATTGGAGCAGACCTAGATGTTGTATTCTGATGGCAGTTGTTATGATCGTAATTGGAACATTATCATCCATGGGTTACGGATTACTGGATTTCATTCAGTTCTTTGGTATGGCAAGTCTGGACTTCTTCGACTTCCTGACAAACTCCGTGATGATGCCACTGGCGGCACTTGCAACATGTTTCTTGATTATTCGTACAGTTGGATTTGACAAGATCGCAAGGGAGATCGAGCAGTCATCTGCATTTAAGAGAAAGAAATTATACATGTTCTTTTTGAAATATCTGGCACCAATCTTCCTGATTATTATATTATTAAGTTCTATTGCAAATGTATTGGGAATTATTTCCATGTAACAGGAAAAATGCTCGTTAAAATAGGCGTGGAATGTTGCTGTAAATGTACCTGCATGGTATAATATGACTAGACTTGTAAAGTTTAGAAACAGTTCAGCCATACAACGAAGTGGTCATAAACTGACGGTCTTACGTTGTATGGCTGAATTGCAATAATTTTACATTTTAAGAAAATAATAGGAGTGATTAAGATGTATCAGGAAGAGTATAAGCGCTGGATGACAGCAGACCTGGAAGACGCAGATCTGATGCCGGAATTAGCAAAAATCGAAGGAAATGATGACGAGATCAAGGAGCGTTTTGCAGTTGCGCTGAAGTTTGGAACAGCCGGACTTCGTGGAGTGCTTGGAGCAGGAACAAACAGAATGAATATCTACGTTGTTCGTCAGGCTACACAGGGACTTGCCAACTGGGTGAAAACACAGGGTGGTACACAGACAGTAGCAATCAGCTACGACAGCCGTCTCAAGAGTGATGTGTTTGCGAAGACAGCAGCAGGAGTTCTTGCAGCGAACGGAATTAAAGTAAGAATTTACGATGCTCTGATGCCTGTACCGGCACTTTCCTTTGCAACACGTTATTATAACTGTAACGCAGGTGTTATGGTAACAGCATCCCACAATCCGGCGAAGTATAACGGATATAAGGCATACGGACCGGATGGATGCCAGATGACAGATGATGCAGCAGCAATCGTATACGAAGAGATCCAGAAGACAGATGTACTTACAGGTGCGAAGTATATGTCTTTCGCTCAGGGTGTTGAGGAAGGTCTGATCCGTTTCGTAGGAGATGACTGTAAGGATGCACTGTATGAGGCAATCGAGTCTCGTCAGGTTCGTCCGGGTCTGTGCAAGAGCGCAGGACTTAAGCTTGTATACAGCCCACTGAATGGATCTGGATTAGTACCGGTAACTCGTGTACTTAAAGACATCGGAATCACAGATGTAACAATCGTACCGGAGCAGGAGTACCCGAATGGATATTTCACAACATGCAGCTACCCGAACCCAGAGATCTTTGCAGCACTTGAACTGGGACTGAATCTTGCGAAAGAGACAGGAGCTGACCTCATGCTCGCAACAGACCCAGATGCAGACCGTGTCGGAATCGCTATGAAGTGCCCGGACGGATCTTATGAGCTTGTTTCAGGAAATGAAGTCGGAGTTCTTCTTCTTGACTACATCGCAGCAGGACGTATCGAGAAAGGCACAATGCCTGAGAAGCCGGTAGCAGTGAAATCTCTCGTATCTACACCACTTGCAGATGCAGTTGCAGAGCATTACGGAGTAGAACTTCGCAACGTACTGACAGGATTCAAATGGATCGGAGATCAGATTGCGAACCTCGAGGCAGCAGGAGAAGTTGACCGTTTTATCTTCGGATTTGAAGAGAGCTACGGATACCTTGCAGGACCTTATGTACGTGATAAAGATGCAATCATCGGATCTATGCTGATCTGTGAGATGGCTGCTTACTACAGAAGCATCGGAAGCTCACTGAAGCAGAGACTGGAAGAGATCTACGCACAGTACGGACGTTATCTCAACAAGATCGATAGCTTTGAATTCCCGGGACTGAGCGGAATGGATAAGATGTCAGGAATCATGGAAGATCTTCGTAAGAATCCGCTGGAAGAGATCGCAGGATACAAAGTAGCCAGCGTGATCGATTACGAGAAGACAGAAGAAACAGGACTTCCGAAGGCTAACGTACTTGTTTACAAACTGGAGAACAACGAGACAGTAATCGTTCGTCCATCCGGAACAGAGCCGAAGATCAAGATCTACTACACAACACTTGGTAAAGATCTTGCAGAGGCAGAAGCTGAGAAAGAGAAGCTTGCAGAAGCACTGAAACCTATTATGGAATAATGGAAGATGGGAAAGGGGATCAGATATCTGGTCTCCTTTTTTCGATACCGCTATTAATGAAAATGCATCTAGTAAATATGCAGCATATATGTTAAAATCAATACATTACAGTAAAGTAATAAAGTGATTAGAGAACGAAGCAGATGGAGGAATATTACGATGTATATAACATGTCTTGATGTAGAAGGAGTATTAGTACCAGAGATTTGGATTGCATTTGCAGAGGCAAGCGGAATCCCGGAGCTTAAGAAGACGACAAGAGATGAACCAGATTATGATAAGCTGATGAACTGGAGACTTGGAATTCTGAAAGAGCATGGTCTCGGACTGAAAGAGATCCAGGAGACAATCGCAAAGATCGATCCGCTTCCGGGAGCGAGAGAGTTCTTAGATGAGCTCCGCACATTCAGCCAGGTAATCCTGATCAGTGATACATTTACACAGTTTGCAACACCGCTGATGGAGAAGCTGGGGTGGCCGACACTGTTCTGTAACAGTCTGGAAGTAGCAGAGAACGGTGAGATCACAGGATTCAAGATGCGTGTAGAGCAGTCTAAGTTAAGTACTGTGAAAGCACTGCAGTCTATCGGATTCGACACAATTGCAAGCGGAGATTCCTACAATGACCTTGGTATGATCCAGGCAAGTAAGGCAGGATTCTTATTCCGCAGTACAGAGCAGATCAAGGCAGATCACCCGGAATTGCCGGCATATGAGACATATGAGGAATTGCTTGCAGCGATAAAAGATGCGATGAAATAGAGGATGAAAATACGAAAAAGCATCTGCACAGCCTGAATTGGCCGGTTGCAGATGTTTTTTATATATTAGGAAAGTCCTTTCCTAATATATAAAAAATGCTCCGCTTAGGATGCGCACTGCGGCGTATAAGGTAGGCGTCGCAAGCGTCTACGTTTCACTTCAGTCGTTGCTGGACGAGCGTCACTGGCGCTCAGCAACGCTGCAGGCACAAGAATGTGCCGAGGCACATTCTTTGTTCTATATAGATTAATGTAGAAAATCATGATAAGATAGAAAGACAAAGAAGTATTAGCAGAATCAGCAGTATAGAAAAATGGAATCTGTAAGATTGGATGAATAAACAGGAAAGGACTACAACCAACATGTTATACGATGAAATCATGAAGATAGTGACACTGGCAGGGGAACTGATGCTTCAGGCACAGGACGAGGAACTGACAGTTTTTGATAAAGAAGGAACCGCAAACTTTGTGACAAAGCATGATAAGGAGATTCAGTTTTATCTGATCCAGAACCTGCGTCAGCTTATACCGGAAGCGACATTTCTTGCAGAGGAAGACGGGATGCAGCAGGAACTTGGAGATGGCTATTGTTTCATTATAGATCCGATTGACGGAACGACGAACTTTATCTTTGATTACAAGCACAGTTGTATCTCAGTCGGTCTGACAAAGTTTGGAAGAATGCTGTTTGGCTGTGTTTACAACCCTTACACAAGAGAAATGTATTCCGCTGTGAAAGGCGAAGGGGCGAAGCTGAACGGAAAAGAGATTCACTGTTCGGATAAAGGACTTGCAGATAATCTGGTTGCATTCGGAACTGCACGGTATCAGACAGAAGATACAGACAGAATCTTTGACCATGCGAAGAAGCTGTATCTGAACAGTCTTGGAATTCGTGCAGGTGGTTCTGCAGCACTTGATATCTGCCGTGTGGCATCCGGTGCAAATGGAGTCTATCTTGAACTGATGCTGTATCCGTGGGATTATGCGGCAGCATCTTTGATCGTGATGGAAGCAGGAGGATTTATCTCAACAGCAGAGGGCGGAATGATCACGTTGGATCAGCCGTGTTCCATCCTGGCAGCAGGACGGCAGTGCTGGAAGGAAGCAAGCCAGTTGTTGAGTGAATAATCAGAAGAATGGAATAGAGAGAAAAAATAGAAAGGAACTGAATTCATATGTTTACGCATGAGATGATAAAATCTTTTAATCAGTTAGAGATGGATGTATATAATTACATCATCAGCAATGAATGAATAATAGTTAGACTGCTGGAAGGTTCTTGCCACCTTGAAACGTTCGGATTTTGTCTTTACAAAAATATACTTGTCCTGATCCGATGTTCCCGGTTTTGGTTTGGCAATACGATAAGGATA
>OKZV01000002.1_pt1 | contig 252207 bp, 215 predicted proteins | sample 1608451 | NCBI WGS metagenome assembly OKZV01 (sample SAMN02674883, study PRJEB24791) | human gut metagenome, SKBSTL010 | isolation source: stool | host: Homo sapiens | place: USA | reverse complement strand
TGGGCGTATGAAATTTGCGTGGCTCTGACACTAGTACGAGAGGACCGTGTTGGACTGACCTCTGGTTTACCGGTTGTGCCGCCAGGTGCATTGCCGGGTATCTAAGTCGGGATTGGATAAGTGCTGAAAGCATCTAAGTACGAAGCCAGCCACAAGATTAGATTTCTTTCAGGGTCGTTGTAGACTACAACGTTGATAGGACGCAGGTGTACAGGTGGTAACATCACAGCCGAGCGTTACTAATTGCCCGATGACTTTCTTTTATCCGCCTTCAATGGTTTATATATCCGTTTAGCTTCACTATTTATATAATAGACCGCTGAATTTACTTTTGTACATTATGTCTGCCTTATTCAGGTGACTATAGCATCAGGGTTCCACCTCTTCCCATTCCGAACAGAGAAGTTAAGCCTGATCACGCCGATGGTACTGCGTAACAGTGGGAGAGTAGGTAGTCGCCGTTTTTTTCAGATGGTTCATCCCCTCCGGTCGAAAGACCGGAGGGGATGACTTGTTTTATGCCATACCCTGTTTAACAAGGATTCCCGACCACCTCTTTCTTAGTTCATCCGGTATATTCCAGATTCAACCTTCAGTTTTCCGGCTTTATCATAATTATGTCTTTGATGTATTATCAGGCTCCTTATCTTTGCCGTTGCCTTAAAAGATGAAACGTGAAGATAAATGTGTCCGTATCGTCATATCCTTTACTTTTTGACGATTCTTTTCTTGATAATGAACAGTTTTCTTCCTCTTTTCTCTTTTATTATCAGATTGAATTTTGTACTTTTGGCGAGAATCTGATAAGAAACACTTAGATATTATAATATAAACTTCTAAATAGTCCGTGAATATGGAAAACAAAATTCAAGAGTTGACCGATAAGATTTATCGTGAAGGCGTGGAAAAAGGTAATGAAGAGGCCCGCCGTCTTATTGCGAATGCTCAGGAAGAAGCTAAAAAAATTGTTGAAGAAGCCCATAAAGAAGCTGAATCAATTATTGCCTCCTCTCGTAAATCTGCCGATGAACTGACAGAGAACACCAAATCAGAACTGAAACTTTTTGCCGGTCAGGCTGTGAATGCTTTAAAATCGGAAATAGCCACTATGGTGACTGACAAGATTGTGACTGCACCGGTAAAGGAGTTTGCACAAAATAAAGATTTTCTGAATGCATTTATCGTAGCTTTGGCTTCTAAATGGAGTGTAGACGAACCGATTATCATCTCAACTTCTGATGCGGAGTCTTTGAAAAAGTATTTTGCTGCCAATGCTAAAGCATTGTTAGATAAAGGTGTTACCATAGAACAAGTGAATGGCATAAAGGCATTGTTTTCCGTATCTCCTGCAGACGGTTCATATAAAGTGAATTTCGGAGAAGAGGAATTTATGAATTACTTTAAAGCATTCCTGCGTCCTCAGTTGGTAGAAATGTTATTCTAAAGGGATGCGTTATGAGTAAATATTATTACTTGGTAGCCGGTTTGCCGGAACTCACACTTGAGGACAGCAAGCTGAGCTATACAGTAGCTGATTTTAAAACGGAAATTTACACGGGCTTGTCAGCTTCAGATCAGAAATTGATTGATCTGTTTTATTTGAAGTTTGACAATGCCAATGTGCTGAAGCTCTTGAAAGATAAGGAAGCCGCTATTGATACTCGGGGAAATTTTTCCGCGGAGGAACTGGCGGAATATATTTCTACCCTTAAAGAGGGAGGAGAAGTCAGTGCCAAGGAGTTTCCCGCTTATCTTGCTACTTTCATTTCCGCTTATTTTAATACTCCGGCAGAGAATGCTGTTTTATTGGAAGATCATCTGGCTGCACTTTATTATGATTATGCGATGAAGTGTGGAAATAAGTTTGTGGCTTCCTGGTTCGAATTTAATCTCACTATTAACAATATTCTCGTAGCATTGACTGCGCGTAAATATAAATGGGATGTTGCCTGCAATATTGTGGGTGATACGGAGATCTGTGAGGCATTGCGGACTTCCGGAGCCAGAGATTTCGGACTGTCGGGCGAAGTGGACTTTCTTGACCAGTTGGTGAAAATCAGTGAAATAACAGAACTGGTGGAACGTGAGAAAAAGCTGGATGCTTTGCGGTGGAACTGGATGGAAGATGCTATCTTCTTCGATTATTTCACTATCGAACGTATTTTTGCTTTTCTGTTGAAACTGGAAATGATTGAACGTTGGATCTCTCTGGATAAGGAAAGAGGCAATCAATTGTTCCGAAGTATCATAGAGTCACTGAAGAATGAAGTGCAGATTCCTGCTGAATTCAGGTAATACTGCCAAACTCGGATAAATAAACTAAAAAAATATATGGCAACAAAAGGAACTGTTAGTGGCGTTATTGCCAACATGGTGACCCTCGTCGTTGATGGGCCGGTAGCTCAGAATGAGATCTGTTATATCTCAACCGGCGGAGACAAATTAATGGCGGAGGTGATTAAGGTCGTAGGTACACATGTATATGTCCAGGTGTTCGAAAGTACTCGTGGACTGAAAGTGGGAGCCGAGGCCGAATTTACCGGACACATGCTTGAAGTGACTTTAGGTCCCGGTATGTTATCAAAGAATTATGATGGTCTGCAAAACGACCTTGATAAGATGGATGGAGTATTCCTGAAGAGAGGACAATATACTTATCCGTTGGATAAAGGAAGTGTATGGCATTTTGTTCCCCTTGTCAGTGTGGGGGATAAAGTGGAAGCATCTGCTTGGTTAGGACAGGTGGACGAGAACTTCCAGCCATTGAAGATTATGGTGCCTTTCACTCAGAAAGGTGTTTGCACGGTGAAGTCGATTGTTCCCGAAGGCGATTACAAGATTGAAGATGTGGTTGCCGTTTTGGTGGACGAAGAAGGAAATACCGTTGAAGTGAATATGATCCAGAAATGGCCGGTGAAGCGGGCTATGACGAATTATAAAGAAAAACCGCGTCCGTTCAAGTTGCTTGAAACCGGTGTGCGTGTGATCGATACTGTCAATCCGATAGTGGAAGGCGGTACCGGATTTATTCCCGGTCCGTTCGGTACGGGTAAGACGGTACTTCAGCATGCCATTTCAAAACAGGCCGAAGCCGATATCGTGATTATCGCTGCTTGTGGGGAGCGTGCAAATGAAGTTGTGGAAATCTTTACCGAATTTCCGGAATTGGTGGACCCGCACACGGGACGTAAGCTGATGGAGCGTACCATTATTATCGCAAATACATCGAACATGCCGGTAGCAGCGCGTGAAGCTTCTGTGTATACGGCCATGACGATTGCCGAATACTATCGTGCCATGGGATTGAAAGTCCTGCTGATGGCAGACTCCACTTCCCGTTGGGCGCAGGCATTGCGTGAGATGTCGAACCGTATGGAGGAGTTGCCCGGACCGGATGCATTCCCGATGGACTTGTCCTCAATCATTTCTAACTTCTATGGCCGTGCAGGCTACGTGAAACTGAATAACGGCGAGAGCGGTTCTATTACCTTTATCGGTACAGTATCACCTGCCGGTGGTAACTTGAAGGAGCCGGTGACAGAGAACACCAAGAAGGTAGCCCGTTGCTTCTATGCTCTGGAGCAGGATCGTGCCGATAAGAAGCGTTATCCGGCTGTAAATCCGATCGATTCTTATTCCAAGTATATCGAATATCCTGAATTTGAAGCATACATTGCCGAGCATATCAATGATGAGTGGATCGGTAAGGTGAACGAAATCAAAACTCGCTTGCAACGCGGTAAGGAGATTGCCGAGCAGATCAATATCCTGGGTGATGACGGTGTACCGGTAGAGTATCACGTAATCTTCTGGAAGTCCGAGTTGATTGACTTCGTTATCTTGCAGCAGGATGCGTTCGACGAGATTGATGCCGTGACTCCGATGGAGCGTCAGGAGGCTATCTTGAATATGGTGATAGACATCTGTCATACGGAATTTGAGTTTGATAACTTTAATGAGGTTATGGATTACTTCAAGAAGATGATTAACATCTGCAAGCAAATGAACTATTCGAAGTTCAAGTCGGAACAATATGAAGGTTTCCAGAAGCAATTGGAGGAGTTGGTTGCCGAGAGAAGTGTCAAATAGTAGATTGAAACTAAATTGTAAATAATAACATGGCTACAAAAGCATTTCAAAAAATATATACTAAGATTACTCAGATTACCAAGGCCACCTGTTCGCTGAAAGCTACAGGGGTAGGATATGATGAGTTGGCCACTGTGAATGGTAAACTGGCTCAGGTTGTAAAGATTGCCGGTGACGAAGTGACTTTGCAGGTGTTTGAGGGTACGGAAGGTATCCCGACCAATGCCGAAGTTGTATTTCTGGGTAAATCGCCTACGCTGAAAGTGAGCGAGCAACTGGCCGGACGTTTTTTCAACGCTTTCGGTGATCCTATCGACGGAGGACCGGAGATCGAAGGGCAGGAGGTACCGATCGGAGGGCCGTCTGTAAACCCGGTACGGCGTAAACAGCCTTCCGAGCTGATTGCAACCGGTATCGCAGGTATCGACTTGAACAATACACTGGTTTCCGGTCAGAAGATTCCGTTCTTCGCCGATCCCGACCAACCGTTCAACCAGGTGATGGCTAACGTGGCGTTACGTGCAGAAACAGATAAGATTATTCTGGGCGGTATGGGTATGACAAACGATGACTACCTGTATTTCAAGAATGTATTTTCCAATGCCGGTGCGCTCGACCGTATCGTCAGTTTCGTGAATACCACGGAGAACCCTCCGGTAGAACGTTTGCTGGTACCGGATATGGCTTTGACTGCGGCTGAATATTTCGCAGTACAGCACAATCAGAAAGTATTGGTTCTGCTGACCGATATGACTTCGTATGCCGATGCTTTGGCTATCGTGTCAAACCGTATGGACCAGATTCCTTCGAAAGATTCTATGCCGGGTTCGCTCTATTCGGATCTTGCCAAGATCTACGAAAAGGCTGTACAGTTCCCCGATGGCGGCTCCATCACGATTATTGCCGTGACTACATTGTCCGGTGGTGATATTACGCATGCTGTGCCGGATAATACAGGCTACATCACCGAAGGACAGTTGTTCCTGCGCCGTGACAGTGACATCGGTAAGGTTATTGTCGATCCGTTCCGTTCATTGTCCCGTCTGAAACAGTTGGTAACCGGTAAGAAAACCCGTAAAGACCATCCGCAGGTGATGAATGCTGCCGTGCGTTTGTATGCCGATGCCGCTAATGCCAAGACTAAATTGGAAAATGGTTTCGACCTGACCAACTATGACGAACGTACTTTAGCTTTTGCCAAAGATTACTCCAATCAGTTGCTGGCCATCGACGTCAATCTGGATACGACCGAAATGCTCGATGTAGCCTGGGGACTGTTCGGCAAATACTTCCGTCCGGAAGAAGTAAATATCAAGAAGGAACTGGTAGATCAGTATTGGAAAAAATAGTAAATAAACGAGATGGCTATAAAGTTTCAATATAACAAAACCTCCCTTCAGCAGCTTGAGAAGCAACTGAAAGTGCGGGTACGTACTCTCCCGATTATCAAAAACAAGGAGAGTGCCCTTCGCATGGAAGTGAAGCGCTGTAAAAGCGAAGCTGCCGATCTGGAGGAAAGGCTGGAAAAACAAATCCAGGCTTATGAAGCCATGTTCGCACTTTGGAATGAGTTTGACACCTCATTGATAAAAGTAAATGATGTTCATCTTGGTGTCAAGAAGATAGCCGGTGTACGGGTGCCTTTGCTCGAAAATGTGGATTTCGAGATCCGTCCGTACAGTCTGTTTAATGCTCCTAAGTGGTATGCCGACGGTATACACCTGCTTAAGGAGTTGGCACATACCGCTATAGAGCGTGAGTTTACGCTGGCCAAGTTGGGCTTGTTAGAACATGCGAGGAAAAAGACCACTCAGAAAGTGAATCTTTTTGAGAAGGTTCAGATACCGGGGTATCAGGATGCTTTGCGCAAGATCAAACGATTCATGGAAGATGAAGAAAATTTGTCTAAGTCGTCGCAAAAGATTCTGAAGTCACAGCAGGAAAAAAGGAAGGAGGCAGAAGCATGATTACGAAAATGAAGAAACTCACGTTCCTGGTTTATCATAAGGAGTACGAAGATTTCCTGAACAGTCTTCGTGAACTCGGAGTGGTCCATATTGTAGAGAAGCAGCAGGGAGCGGCGGAGAATGTCGAACTGCAAGATAATATTCGTCTTTCTGCCCGTCTGGCCGCCGCATTGAAGTTGCTTCAGAACCAGAAGCACGAGAAGGATGCGGTCATTGCTGCCAATGGCGGTAGTGCCGAACGTGGTTTGCAGGTGCTCGATGAAATAGATGGCTTGCAGGCCGAACACAGTAAACTGTTGCAACAGCAGCAAACCTGTGGCAAGGAGAAAGACGCTTTGGAGGCTTGGGGCAACTTTGAGCCGGAAGGCATACAGCGTTTGAAAGATGCCGGTTATGTAGTCGGCTTCTATACCTGCTCCGAAGGTAACTACAAGGAAGAATGGGAAGCGGAATACAACGCTATGATCATCTGCCGCATATCCTCAAAAGTCTTTTTCATCACCGTGACCAAGGACGGGGAGGAAGTCGATCTGGATGTAGAGCAAGCTAAACTGCCATCGCAGTCACTGGCCCAGCTCGAGGCGCAGTATGCGAATACAGAGACCGCACTTGAAGAGAATGAAAAGAAGTTGGTCGCTTTGTCCGAAACCGATATCCCTTCGCTGAAGGAGGCTTTGAAACAGGTGCAGACTGAAATAGAATTTTCAAAAGTCGTATTGAGTACAGAGCAGACTGCGGGTGACAAATTGATGTTGCTCGAAGGATGGGCCCCTGCTACCAGCAAGGTAGAGATAGAGGCTTATCTGAACGATGCACATATTTATTATGAGATCACAGATCCGACACCGGAAGACAACGTGCCGATCGAACTGAATAACAAAGGTTTCTTTGCCTGGTTCGAGCCCATTTGCAAACTCTACATGTTGCCCAAGTATAATGAACTGGACCTGACCCCGTTCTTTGCCCCGTTCTTTATGATCTTTTTCGGGCTCTGCCTGGGAGATTCCGGTTATGGATTATTCCTGTTTGTAGGAGCTACGGCTTATCGTCTATTGGCGAAAAAACTGAGTCAGTCGGCTAAATCGATCATTTCGCTGATTCAGATACTGGCAACTTCCACTTTCTTCTGCGGATTGCTGACCGGGACTTTTTTCGGAGCCAATATTTACGACCTGCCCTGGCCGTTCATCCAGCGCCTGAAGAGTGCCGTTTTCATGGATAATAATGACATGTTCCAGCTCTCACTGATTCTGGGTGCGGTACAGATCCTGTTCGGCATGGTACTGAAAGCTGTCAATCAGACTATCCAGTTTGGCTTCAAGTATGCCATTGCTACAATCGGATGGATCATCCTCTTGCTATCGTTAGCCTTCTCGGCACTGTTGCCGAAAGTGATGCCGATGGGAAGTACGGTTCATTTGATCATCATGGGTATTGCCGGCGTTATGATTTTCCTGTTCAACAGTCCGGGGAAGAACATCTTCCTGAATATCGGGCTGGGCTTATGGGATTCTTATAACATGGCGACAGGTCTGTTGGGCGACGTTCTGTCATACGTCCGTTTGTTCGCTTTGGGATTGTCGGGAGGTATCCTTGCCGGCGTATTCAATAGTTTGGCAGTGGGCATGAGTCCGGACAATGTGATTGCCGGCCCCATTGTGATGGTATTGATTTTTGTAATCGGCCATGCCATCAATATCTTTATGAATGTGCTCGGAGCCATGGTTCATCCTATGCGTCTGACCTTCGTGGAGTTTTTCAAGAATTCCGGTTACGAAGGTGGTGGCAAAGAGTACAAACCATTCAGAAAATAAAAAGAAATTAATAGAATAATAAATTAAAAAATAAAATTAAGATTATGGAAATGAATTTGTTTATTGCTTACATTGGCATCGCGGTTATGGTTGGTTTGTCAGGCATCGGAAGTGCTTACGGAGTGACTATTGCAGGTAACGCTGCTATCGGCGCATTGAAGAAAAACGATAGTGCATTCGGTAACTTCCTCGTACTGACAGCTCTTCCGGGTACACAGGGATTGTATGGTTTCGCAGGTTACTTTATGTTCCAGACTATTTTCGGTATCCTTACTCCGCAGATTACCGCCATTCAGGCTTCTGCCGTTTTGGGTGCGGGTATTGCTCTCGGATTGGTGGCTCTGTTTTCCGCTATCCGTCAGGGACAGGTTTGCGCCAATGGTATTGCAGCCATCGGACAAGGCCACAATGTATTCAGCAACACATTGATTCTTGCTGTGTTCCCCGAACTTTATGCTATCGTGGCATTGGCTGCTACCTTCCTTATCGGTAGTGCGCTTGCATAAACTAATGATTTATAAAAAACACTTAAGCGTTTTCGACAGAACGTTTAAGTGTTTTCTGAAAAGACTTAAGCGTTTTCCGAAAACACTTAAGTCTTTTTTTATGCTCTGAAATCTCGTTGTAAACGCTTGTTTGTGCTATTTTGCTTATATTTTTTGCATAAAGCATTATTTTTCAATAAATAATGCGTACTTTTGCACCTGCGTAATAAAAAGAGTTTTAAACATTTATATGGTAAAAGATTTATTAACCCCCGATTATATCTTCGAAGCCAGTTGGGAAGTGTGCAACAAGGTAGGAGGAATTTATACTGTTTTGTCTACAAGAGCAAATACGTTGCAAACTAACTTCCGTGACAAATTATTTTTTATAGGGCCGGATGTATGGCAAGGAAAGGACAATCCCTTGTTTATAGAATCTGACAATCTTTGTGCGGCATGGAAAGAACATGCCCTCAAGAAAGATGACCTTTCTGTCCGTGTCGGACGTTGGAATATTCCGGGTGAACCCATTGTTATTCTCGTTGACTTTCAGCCTTTTTTTGAGAAAAAGAATGAAATCTATACTGAAATGTGGAATCACTTTCAGGTCGATTCATTGCATGCTTACGGCGATTATGACGAAGCATCCATGTTTTCGTATGCTGCCGGAAAAGTGGTGGAAAGCTTCTATCGCTACAACCTGACCGAAAATGATAAGGTCATTTATCAGGCACATGAATGGATGACCGGCCTGGGAGCACTGTATCTGCAATTGGCTGTTCCCGAAATAGGAACCATCTTCACCACCCATGCCACTTCTATCGGCCGTAGCATTGCCGGAAACGATAAACCTTTATATGACTATCTGTTTGCTTATAACGGCGATCAGATGGCACAGGAGCTGAATATGCAGTCGAAGCACTCGATTGAAAAGCAGACTGCGCATCACGTTGACTGCTTTACGACGGTGAGCGAAATCACCAACAACGAGTGTAAGGAACTGCTTGATAAAGCCGCCGATGTAGTATTGATGAACGGTTTCGAGGACGATTTCGTTCCTCAGGGAAGCGCTTTCACCGGTAAGCGCAAACGTGCGCGTGCATTGATGTTGAATGTGGCCAATAAGCTTCTGGGTACCCATATGGACGATGACACATTAATTATCGGCACCAGTGGACGTTACGAGTTTAAGAACAAAGGGATCGACGTGTTTCTGGAATCATTGAACCGTTTGAACCGGGACAAGGACCTGCAGAAGAACGTGCTGGCATTTGTCAATGTACCGGGTTGGGTGGGAGAGCCCCGCGAGGATTTGCAGACACGGCTGAAAAGCAAAGAAAAATTCGATACTCCGCTCGAAGTACCTTTCATTACCCATTGGCTGCATAACATGACCCACGACCAGGTTCTGGATATGCTCAAATATCTTGGTATGGGAAATCGTCCGGAAGATAAAGTGAAGGTGATTTTCGTTCCGTGCTATCTGGATGGAAAAGATGGAATCCTGAACAAAGAATATTATGATCTGATATTGGGAGAAGACTTGAGTGTCTATCCTTCTTATTACGAACCTTGGGGATACACTCCGCTTGAGAGTGTGGCATTCCGCGTACCTACTATTACAACAGACCTGGCAGGCTTCGGCCTTTGGGTGAACAGCCTGAAAAATCAGCATGGCATCGATAATGGGGTAGAGGTGTTACACCGTTCGGACTATAATTACTCAGAGGTAGCCGACGGTATCAAAGATACGATCGCACTGTTCTCGGGTAAAACAGATAATGAGGTGAAAGAGATCCGCAAACAAGCTGCGGCTGTGGCCGAACAGGCTCTATGGAAGCATTTCATCAAATATTATTACGAGGCTTATGACATCGCCTTGCGCAATGCCATGAAACGTCAACTAAACTAAGTATTTATTCATCAACAAGTAAACAATAACATTATGAAAATTAAAGTAAGTAATGTGAATACTCCGAATTGGAAGGAGGTAACTGTAAAGTCACGTGTTCCTGCGGAATTAGAGAAACTATCTGAACTGGCACGCAACATTTGGTGGGCGTGGAATTATGAAGCTACTGAACTCTTCAGAGACTTGGATCCGACTCTCTGGAAAGAAGCCGGTCAGAATCCTGTGCTTTTGCTTGAACGTATGAGTTACGAAAAACTGGAAGCTTTATCAAAAGATAAAGTAATCCTGAAACGCATGAACGACGTATATGCTAAATTTAGAGACTACATGGATGTGACGCCCGATAACAAACGTCCGTCAGTGGCTTACTTTAGCATGGAATATGGTTTGAATCATGTTCTTAAAATATATTCCGGTGGTCTGGGTGTATTGGCCGGTGACTATCTGAAAGAAGCTTCAGACAGTAATGTAGATCTGTGTGCAGTAGGTTTCCTGTATCGCTATGGTTACTTTACACAAACCCTGTCGATGGACGGACAGCAGATTGCCAATTACGAGGCACAGAACTTCGGACAACTCCCTATTGACCGCGTGACGGATGCAGACGGCAAACCGTTGGTAGTAGATGTGCCTTATATGGATTATTACGTACATGCAAATGTATGGAGAGTGAACGTAGGACGCGTTTCTTTGTATCTGCTCGATACAGACAATGAAATGAACAGCGAGTTTGACCGTCCTATCACTCACCAGCTGTACGGAGGTGACTGGGAAAACCGTTTGAAACAAGAGATCCTGCTGGGTATCGGCGGTATGCTGACACTGAAGGCATTGGGTATCAAAAAAGATATTTATCACTGTAACGAAGGACACGCCGCCCTGATCAATGTTCAGCGTATCTGCGATTATGTAGCTACCGGACTGACTTTCAACCAGGCTATCGAGTTGGTTCGTGCATCTTCACTGTATACGGTTCACACTCCGGTGCCTGCCGGTCACGACTACTTTGACGAAGGCTTGTTCGGTAAATATATGGGCGGATATCCCGTTAAGATGGGTATCAGCTGGGACGACCTGATGGACCTTGGACGTAACAATCCGGGTGATAAGGGCGAACGTTTCTGTATGTCTGTATTTGCTTGCAACACTTCTCAGGAAGTGAACGGTGTAAGCTGGCTGCACGGAAAAGTTTCTCAGGAGATGTTCTCTTCTATCTGGAAGGGATACTTCCCCGAAGAGAGCCATGTGGGTTATGTGACCAATGGTGTACACTTCCCCACTTGGAGCGCTACCGAATGGAAACAGCTTTATGCTAAATACTTCAACGAAAACTTCCTGTACGATCAGTCAAATCCGAAGATATGGGAAGCTATCTATAATGTGCCCGATGAAGAGATTTGGAAGACTCGCGTGACGATGAAGAACAAGCTGGTGGATTATATCCGTAAGCAGTTCCGTGAAACGTGGTTGAAGAACCAGGGAGATCCTTCACGCATTGTATCGCTGTTGGACAAGATCAATCCGAATGCATTGCTGATCGGTTTCGGCCGCCGTTTTGCCACTTACAAACGTGCTCACTTGTTGTTCACCGATCTGGAACGCTTGTCTAAGATCGTTAACAATCCCGATTATCCGGTACAGTTCCTCTTCACAGGTAAGGCTCACCCGCACGATGGTGCAGGCCAGGGACTGATCAAGAGAATCGTTGAGATCTCTCAGCGTCCGGAATTCCTGGGTAAGATCATCTTCCTTGAAAACTACGATATGCAGTTGGCCCGTCGTCTGGTGACCGGAGTTGATATCTGGTTGAATACTCCGACCCGTCCGCTCGAAGCATCCGGTACATCGGGTGAGAAAGCGTTGATGAATGGTGTATTGAACTTCTCTGTACTCGACGGATGGTGGCTTGAAGGTTACCGCGAAGGTGCAGGTTGGGCATTGACCGAAAAACGTACTTATCAGAACCAGGAACATCAGGATCAGCTCGACGCAGCTACTATCTACAGTATCCTCGAAACAGAAATCCTGCCGCTGTATTATGCACGCAACAAGAAGGGATATTCTGAAGGCTGGATTAAGAGTGTGAAAAACTCGATCGCCCAGATCGCTCCTCACTATACCATGAAGCGTCAGCTCGACGATTACTACAGCAAGTTCTACTGCAAGGAAGCTAAACGTTTCAAAGAACTGTCTGCCAATGACAATGCAAAGGCAAAAGAGATAGCAGCCTGGAAAGAAGAAGTCGTTGCTAAGTGGGACTCTATCGAGATTGTTTCAAAAGAGAGGGAAGCAGACATTGCACAAGGCGATATCGAAAGCGGCAAAGAGTATACCATTACAGTTGTCGTTGACGAGAAAGGATTGAACGATGCAGTGGGACTGGAGTTGGTTACAACTTATACGACTCCGGAAGGCAAGCAGCATGTATATTCGGTAGAACCATTCAGTGTGATCAAGAAAGAAGGCGACCTGTATACATTCCAGGCTAAGCACAGCTTGTCGAATGCAGGAAGCTTTAAAGTGGCATACCGTATGTTCCCGAAAAATCAGGATCTGCCTCACCGTCAAGACTTCTGCTACGTACGTTGGTTCGTCTGATTGATGTAGAGTAAAGAGAGATTTGCCAGATTTATTTTGAAGGGCTGTTTTGAAGTGTATACTGTCAAGACAGCCCTTTATTGCTTAAAGTCGATGTATTATGAGAAGGATTTTTATTTTTATTGCTTTTGCACTGTGCAGTTTGTGGCAATTGAGAGCTCAGGCTGATACGGCTTCGTTCCTGTTTGATAAGTATGAAGATGCCCAAGTGCTCCTGAGAGCCGGAGGCGAATTGAAGTCTAAAATGAACTACAGTATAGTAGTCAATAAGTTTTATTTTATAGACCCTCAGGATAAGCAGGTGAAAGAGCTTGCCAATCCGGGAGATATTCTGCTGATCAAGATAGCGGGACGTACATTTTATCCCGAATCCAATGGAGCCGGTATAGAAATGTTGCCGACCAAACCGGTGGTTTACGTTCAGTATAAAGCTACCGCCCGTAAGGAAGCTCCCATGGGGGCTTATGGTACCCGTTCGGAAACAACGGCAGTTCAGAGCTATGGCACCATAACGAGCAACGGACAGTCTTACAAGCTGGAAGGTGAAAAAATTATTGTCAGCAATCGGCACCATGTCTATTGGGTGGAGAAGGATGATAAAATGAAGCAGTTCCGTAACTTTAAGCAACTTGCCAAAATCTACTCAAAACATCGTGCGGAGGTGGAGAAGTATATTGAAGATAATAAGGTGAATTTTGAAGATGTGGATCAGATTGTGAAGCTCTGTGCTTATGCCGATTCACTGAAATAAATCGAAAGCCCGTACCTGATTCATATTCACCACAGATTACACAGATAAATAGGATGGGTTGTCAGTAGATTAAAGCTATTCTGTGTGAATCTGTGTAATCTGTGGTGAATTATGATATGGTATTCCGCTGATTACTTATTCAGCACTTCTTCCAGTTTGGTCTGAAGCTTTTCGCCGTGCAGGCCGCGTGCCAGGATCGTTCCGTCGGCGTCCACCAACATGGTGTGGGGGATACTGTTTACAGCATACAACTGTGCACCTTCATTTTGCCAGCCTTTCAGGTCGGACATCTGAGGCCATGTGATGTTCAGCTTCTTGATGGCATCTTTCCATTTATCGGCATCCTGATCCAGAGATACACCTACGATTTCGAAGTTTTTGCCTTTATATTTAGCATAAGCTTCTACAATGTTAGGCATTTCGCGGCGGCATGGGCCACACCAGCTTGCCCAGAAGTCAACCAATACCACTTTGCCTTTGCCTACATAGTCAGACAGTTTCACCGGTTTTCCGTCAGGGGTCAGCATTTCGAAGTCGATGAATTTCTGTCCGGCGGCAGTAGCTTTCTGCTTTTCAGTGATATCCTTGATTTTCACAATCGTTTCGTCATTCTGATAGTTGGCGGGAATTTGTTTCAGCAGAGCGTCGTTATCCTCGGTAGAGTTTTCATAGAAGCTTTGTTTGAACAACATGATACCTACCGGATTGGTGATATTCTTCTGTACGCCTTCTTTGATAGCCTGGCTGTACGCCTCTTCCAGTTCTGAAAATTCTTTTTGTTTAGCCATCTTCTGGTCATCGGTCAATGTGCTGTCGCCCATAGCCTGATAGATAGCGGCTTGTTTCTGGTCGATTGCATTTATCTTGTTCCGTATCTCCTGATAAGCATCGTTGTTCGGAGTACCGGTTGCCGATTTATCGTCTTTAGACAGGTTTACCTTGATTTTACCGTTTTCGAGGAAGAAATCCACATAGACTCCGTCGCCGTCTTTAGAATAAGTGATGTAGCGGTTCACTACGGAATCCTGTGCGCCTTCGAATGTAAATGTTCCGTTAGCGATGATAGCTGTGTCCAGTTTGTTGAACTGTCTGTTCACACGTTCCTGGATAAATACAGTATCTCCGTCGGCAGCGCCTTCCACAGTACCTGTTATTACATAACCGGGTTTGTTGGTGTTACAAGATGCCACTCCGAGAGCAACTGCTGCAACAGCCAGATAAGTTAACTTTTTCATTGCTTTAGTATGTTTAGTGAATAAATATTTATGCAAAGATAGGTGTTTTTTTAATTCCGGATAGAATTTCTCTGTTATATTAGATTAACATGTATGTACGAATCGGATAAATGTGTACCTTTGCACCCCAAATTAGTATGAATATGCAAGAAAGCAAATCCATTATTGAGGTGAACGGTGTGTCTAAATTCTTCGGTGAGAAGACTGCCTTGGATCATGTGACCCTGAATGTAAAGAAAGGTGAGTTCGTCACCATTCTGGGGCCTTCGGGATGTGGCAAGACTACTTTGTTGCGCCTTATCGCCGGCTTCCAGACAGCTTCGGAAGGCGAGATAAAAATATCGGGGAAAGAAATCACACAAACTCCTCCACACAAACGTCCGGTAAACACGGTATTCCAGAAATACGCTCTGTTCCCGCATCTGAATGTATATGATAATATCGCTTTTGGGCTGAAACTGAAGAAAATGCCCAAGCAGACCATTGAGAAGAAGGTAAAAGCCGCTTTGAAGATGGTGGGGATGACCGATTACGAATATCGTGATGTAGATTCGCTGTCCGGCGGACAGCAGCAGCGTGTGGCCATTGCCCGTGCCATCGTCAACGAACCGGAAGTGTTGCTGCTTGACGAGCCCTTGGCAGCTCTCGACCTGAAAATGCGTAAAGACATGCAGATGGAGTTGAAGGAGATGCACAAATCTCTGGGGATCACTTTTGTGTATGTCACTCACGATCAGGAAGAAGCACTGACGCTAAGCGATACGATTGTAGTCATGAGCGAGGGACGCATCCAGCAGATTGGTACTCCGATCGATATATATAACGAGCCTATCAATTCGTTTGTAGCCGATTTCATCGGAGAAAGTAATATCCTGAACGGAGTGATGATCCACGACAAACTGGTACGTTTCTGTAATACCGAATTCGAGTGTGTAGACGAAGGTTTTGGCGAGAACATGCCCGTGGACGTAGTGATCCGTCCGGAAGACCTTTACATCTTTCCGGTTTCGGAAGCGGCGCAACTGACCGGTGTGGTGCAATCGTCTGTCTTTAAAGGCGTACATTACGAAATGACGGTTCTCTGCAATGGCTATGAATTTCTGGTACAAGACTATCATCATTTTGAAGTCGGGGCTCTCGTCGGGTTGCTGGTGAAGCCGTTCGATATTCATATTATGAAGAAAGAGCGTGTGTGCAATACTTTTGAAGGCAAGCTGATCGACGAAACCCATGTGGAGTTTTTGGGATGCAACTTCGAGTGTGCTCCTGTCACGGGGATCGAAGCAGGCAGCGAGGTGAAGGTGGAAGTCGGTTTCGACAACGTGATTCTTCAGGACAACGAAGAAGACGGTGCACTGACCGGAGAGGTGAAGTTTATCCTTTATAAGGGTGACCATTATCATCTGACTGTGCTTTCGGATTGGGACGAGAATGTGTTTGTAGATACGAACGACGTATGGGACGATGGCGACCGTGTAGGTATCACCATCCCCCCGGACGGTATCAGAGTAATTAAGAACTAATAAAATAAGAGTTAAGAGTGAAAAGATTATCGGTCTTTTTTTCATCACGTAAGAGTTGGACACTCCCTTACATTATCTTTTCGGCGATCTTCGTCGTTATTCCGCTACTCCTTATCGTGGTCTATGCTTTCACCGATGACAGCGGACATCTGACTTTGGAAAACTTTGCGAAGTTTTTTCAGCACCACGAAGCTATCAATACCTTTGTCTATTCCATCGGTATTGCCATTATTACCACCATTGTCTGTATCCTGCTGGGCTATCCGGCAGCCTGGATACTGAGCAACGCAAAACTGAACCGGTCGAAAACAATGGTCGTACTGTTTATTCTTCCCATGTGGGTCAACATTCTGGTACGTACGTTGGCTACGGTAGCCTTGTTCGACTTCTTCAGTGTTCCGCTCGGTGAGGGTGCCCTGATATTCGGTATGGTCTATAACTTCATACCATTTATGATTTACCCCATCTACAACACTTTGCAAAAGATGGATCACAGTTATATTGAGGCTGCGCAGGATCTGGGTGCCAATCCCGTTCAGGTCTTTTTTAAGGCCGTGCTTCCGCTTTCCATGCCGGGGGTGATGAGTGGCATCATGATGGTTTTCATGCCTACTATCTCAACCTTTGCCATTGCCGAGTTGTTGACGATGAACAATATCAAACTGTTTGGTACCACAATCCAGGAGAATATCAATAACAGTATGTGGAACTATGGCGCGGCCCTGTCGCTGATTATGTTGCTGCTGATTGCCGCGACCTCTCTGTTCAGCACCGACGACAAAGATAATACGAACGAAGGAGGTGGGCTATGGTAAAGAAGATTTTCGCTCAGACCTATTTGTGGATTCTGCTTTTGCTGCTCTATTCGCCTATCGTGATTATAATGATCTACTCTTTTACCGAGGCAAAAGTGCTGGGCAACTGGACCGGATTCTCCACAAAACTGTATTCGTCACTGTTCACTACCGGCACTCACCATTCGCTGATGAATGCGCTGATCAATACTGTGACCATTGCTTTGATTGCAGCTACGGCTTCCACCCTGCTGGGGAGTATCACCGCTATCGGCATCTTCAACCTGAAGGCACGTTCGCGGAAGGCCATCAGCTTTGTGAACAGCATTCCTATCCTGAATGGGGATATTATTACCGGTATTTCACTGTTTCTGTTGTTTGTGTCGCTGGGGATATCGCAGGGATACACGACCGTTGTACTGGCACACATCACTTTCTGTACTCCTTATGTGGTACTCAGCGTGTTGCCCCGTCTCAAGCAGATGAATCCTAATATTTACGAAGCCGCCCTCGATCTGGGAGCGACTCCGATGCAGGCACTCCGCAAAGTGATTGTTCCGGAGATTCGTCCGGGAATGATTAGCGGTTTCATGCTTGCGCTGACACTTTCTATCGATGATTTTGCAGTAACGGTATTTACGATCGGTAACGAAGGTCTCGAGACACTTTCCACCTATATCTATGCCGATGCCCGCAAAGGAGGGCTGACTCCGGAACTGCGTCCGCTTTCGACCATTATTTTCGTGGTGGTGCTGGCCTTGCTGATTGTCATCAACCGGCGTGCCGGAAAAGAGAAAAAGTGATACCTGACGTTGGTCGGCCTCGCCGTTTAAAGCGAGAGGCCTCCGGTTTAAACCCCAACTGTCATTGCTTTTAAAGATAGTGTCCGTTGGTTTGAAACCAACCTCCTTTGGGTTTTAAACCAAAATAGAAGAGAATTTACGAGAATCAAGAAATAGTATAAAGTGCTAATGAATAAGCTGTTAATAACTCTTTGCCTTGCAGCGTCGTTTATGCTTTCCGGTTGTTACAATTCCGGTGAGCCTCGCGAAAAGGTATTGAAAATTTATAACTGGGCCGATTACATCGGCGACGGAGTGCTGGAAGATTTCCAGGCATATTATAAGGAGCAGACAGGCGAGGATATTCGTATTGTCTATCAAACTTTCGATATCAACGAAATCATGTTGACCAAGATCGAAAAAGGGCACGAAGATTTTGATGTGGTATGCCCTTCGGAATACATCATCGAGCGGATGTTGAAGAAAGACTTGCTGTTGCCCATCGACACCGTTTTTCCCCATTCGCCCGACTACATGAATGACGTGTCTCCTTATATCCGGGAACAGATCGATAAGTTGAGTCAACCCGGACGCGTTGCCAGTCATTATGCCGTGTGTTACATGTGGGGAACGGCCGGGATACTGTATAACAAGGCTTTTGTTCCCGATGCGGATGCCGAAAGTTGGAGTTGCCTTTGGGATCGGAAATATGCCGGCAAAATATTGATGAAAGACAGTTACCGCGATGCGTACGGGACGGCCATCATTTACGCACATGCCCGTGATCTGGCCGGAGGCAAGGTGACAGTAGAGGATCTGATGAACGACTATTCTCCCCGTGCAATGGAGATTGCCGAAAAATACCTCAAGGCGATGAAACCCAATATAGCCGGTTGGGAGGCAGACTTCGGTAAAGAGATGATGACCAAAAATAAAGCATGGCTCAATATGACCTGGAGCGGAGATGCCAAATGGGCCATCGAAGAAGCGGATGCGGTAGGGGTGGACCTGGACTATGTAGTGCCTCGGGAAGGAAGCAACATCTGGTATGATGGCTGGGTGATTCCTAAGTATGCCGGCAATCCGGAGGCTGCCAGCTATTTCATCAACTTCATGTGCCGTCCCGACATTGCTTTGCGGAATATGGAAGCGAGCGGTTATGTGAGTGCTGTGGCTTCGCCTGAAATCATGGAGGCGAAGACAGACACCACCCTGACTTATTATTCGGATTTGAGCTATTTCTTCGGACCGGGAGCAGACAGCCTGCAGATTGACAAGATACAGTACCCGGACCGCAAGGTGGTAGAACGTTGTGCCATGATTCGTGATTTCGGCGATAAGACGAAAGATGTTCTTGAAATCTGGTCACGCATTAAGGGCGACAATCTGGGAGTGGGCATTACGATCCTGATCTTCGTAGTAGTAGGTTTGATGAGCGGCTGGATGATTTATAAACGGATACAGCGCTATAAACACAAGAAGATGCAGAGGCGCCGGAGCCGTAGGCGGAAGAAACAGAGGTGAGACTAAAGCATCGTCAAAATCTCAATTTTAATAAAAAAAATAAAAGAAAATGATGATTTTGTTTCTCAGTCTGTTGTAAATGTCTATATTTACCGCGTATTAAAGATTTCTGATAGGATGTGTTTTATTTCCAAGGTACTTGTAGAGTAATTTATCTCCTTATTAAGACTTCTCTAAGATAACAAATTTTATTAATTGTATTAATTATTTTTTCAATGAACATTTTTATTGCAGGTATCAGCTATAATCTTAGCAATGCTGATTTAGGAGAATTATTCGAAGAGTTTGGAGAAGTTATTTCAGCCAAAATCGTTATGGACAGAGAAACTGGTCGTTCTAAAGGATTCGGTTTTGTAGAAATGCCTAATGACGAAGAGGGAAATGCTGCCATCGCAGCACTGAACGAAAAAGAAATAGACGGAAAGACACTTGCCGTATCAGTTGCACGTCCAAGAGAAGAAGGCCCGCGTCGTAACAGCAATTACGGTGGTGGTAATCGTGGCGGCTATGGTAACAACCGTGGTGGTGGTTACGGTGGTGGTAATCGTGGCGGCGGCTATGGCGGCGGTCGTGACAGATATTAATCGAACAAGATTACCTGTTTGTCAAAACAGACTTATAGAGGAGATGCCCGGGATTTGTTCCGGGCATCTTTTTTTATGATTTTTGTCGCTACTCCCTTTCCGTGTATATAGATAAATTCTGAAACGAATCAAAAAACTACGTAGTGTTCGTAGATTATTCGTTTTTATTTTTATCTTTGCATGATATAGAAATGGAGAGTTTATGAAGAATATCAGGCAATTTCATCTCCTAAGTTCAATTCTGGGGGGAGTATTTTTATTTTCTTCCTGTTCGGTCGTTCCCAAGGCCGAAGAGAAAAATCTTTCGGAGCAATGGCCGGTGGTCGCTTCCTATCAATGGGCCGGTCAAGACTCGGTTGTGGTATGTGACCTCAGCTTGCTGAAAGATACGGTTGACTTACCGTTCAGTTTCTTTTTGAAAGACTTTCAAATCATCAAGCTCGATAACCGTGATGAAGCGATGGTCGGAGAAAATAATCTGTGTGTTTCCGAAAATTACATCCTTGTCTACGGTTCTGTTTATGAACTCCATCCCTGCCGGTTATTTACTAAAAAAGGAGAGTTTGTTACCAATATAGGTGCTATCGGGCAAGGGCCGGGAGAGTATCGTGCCGTATACAAAGCGGAGATTGACGAAAAACATAATTGCATCTATCTGATGCCTTTCGCTAACAGCAATGCCATCTATGTCTATGATCTGGCTGGGAAACCGTTGTGTTCCATTCCGTTACATCAGTCGGTCTCCAAGGCTGTATTCAAGGTCGATGCCGATAAACGTGAACTTACGGTGGGGGCACTTCCCTTTACCGGATACCCTTTTGTGGCATGGGTACAGGATTTTGAAGGACATCTGCTCGATTCGGTTCCTGCTGCCAGGCATCTGTCTGTTCTTCCCGATTATAGCAATGAGGTGATGTACGGTGCCAATACGGAAGTATTCGATCTTTATATCAGCACCTTCTTTGAACTGCGTCCCGATACGCTTTATCATTATATCCGTTCGGAAAGCAGGCTGAAGCCCCGCTTCACACTCAACATTGGAGACAGGAAACGTTCGATAACCACATTCTATGAGTTGCCTCAGGCCTATGTCGGCAGATTGATGGTAGAGGAACAAGTGGGTGATGGAATGTGGGAGACGAAATCACCTTCGAACTTTATAGTGGATAAGGCATCGTTGCGCGGAACTTTTTTCCGGGTGATCAATGACTTTGCGGGAGGGATGCCGGATCGGTTGTGGACTCCTTGGTCACTCCGTAACAAACAATATATAAGGCTGGTGGAACCGGGAGTGCTGAAAGCGGAAATAGAGTCTTATCTCTCCTCGACAGATGGTAGGAAGGGGAAGAATAGGAAAAAGTTACAGGAATTGTGTGAGTCGATCGGTGAGGAAGATAATAGTTATGTGATATACGCTAAACAGAAAGGAGTTCAGTAATGAAAAAAGTATTTGGAATATTGTTGTTGGTTTTATTCGTTTGCACTTCGTGTGGCGATAAAAGTGAACCTTCATTTAAAGTGTACGATGAATACTCTAAGGAGAAGAAGGTAGAGAAAAAGAATAATATCGGGAAGGCAACCTATATCTTTTGGATAAACAAAACGGAAGCCAAAAAATTGCGCGGGTTGACTTTCAATATAAAATGTAAAGTGACGATCAACGAGGATGGTAGTATAAAGATTCTCGGGTATGAAAAAGAACAGCCCTATACGGTAACGAAAAGTTTAAAAAAATACTTGAAAACTTTCAGGGTAGACAAGGAGGCTTTGGCAGATGGAAGAGTTAAGGTCGGCGATCAGGTGGTCTTTCTGCGTTATGTCGTGCTGAAGTAGAGCGTTCTCTGTGGGCCATTCCGTAGCTGAGATGATCCAATAAAAAATCCTCCCCGGCGGACCGGAGAGGATTTTATTGTTTTAATCCTATTTACGAATGATAGATACTGCCGATTATTCAGCAGCAGCTTCAGTTGCAGCTTCTTCTGCCGGAGCAGCTTCTTCTGCGGGAGCTTCAGCAGCAGCCTTAGCAGCTTCTTCAGCAGCTTTCTTTTCAGCCAATGCTTTTGCTTTTACTTCGTTTACTTTCTTTTCAGCTTCCAGACGTGCTTTTGCTTCAGCTTTCTTAGCTTCCTCTTCTTTAGCTTTCAGAGCAGACAGACCTGACTGTTTGTTGTTCTTCCAAGCTTCGAATTTAGCTTCAGCTTCAGCTTCACCAAATGCGCCTTTAGCTACACCGCCGAGGAGGTGTTTCTTCATGTAAACGCCTTCACGTGAAAGGATGTTGCGAACTGTGTCTGAAGGTTGTGCACCTACCAGCACCCAGTGCAAGGCACGTTCGAAATTCAAATCTACTGTAGCAGGATTGGTGTTAGGGTTGTAAGTACCAATCTTCTCTGTAAATTTACCATCACGTGGTGCTCTGCTGTCTGCAATAACGATAGAGTAGAAAGCGTAGCTTTTACGTCCATGTCTTTGCAATCTAATTCTTGTTGCCATTTTAAATAAATGTTTTTTTAATGAATGATTTGAATTAATGCTACTAACTCGTAATAGCGGGTGCAAAGATAAGGGTTTTGTTTTGATTGACAAAGACTTCCGGTTCTTTTTTATAATTATCGGGATGTTCGGAGCTTTTTCACTCTGTCCGATTATTCTTCTCTGATTAATTTTAGCATGTACACCAAAGTCTGTTCTTGGGTCAGAAGCCGTTTATCCTTACCTGCGAAACGAGTCTTGATGGTTAGCGTATATTCTCCGGTGGGCAGTGAATCCGGTATCTTGAATTTGAGGATATGCGGTTCGTTCATTTCGAACGGTGGGTCGATGCAGATAACTTCTCCATTTTGGTGGGAGAGTTGGATTGCTTCACAGACAGGTTTGTTTCCGTTCTCTATTTTAATATTACATCCGGTAACTAAAACCATTCCACCCGGAGTGATTTTTCCGTCTATTTGTCCTGTTGTCAGATCGGTTACCAGACCGATATGCGGAGTTGCTTTTTCTTTAATCATTGTTTTGCTTGTAGTTTTTAAGGGGCTTGATTATGGGGGCAAAAGTACACATAAAGAGAGTTGTCCGGTAGAAAAGACGATAGATGGTTTAATAGATTATTGGTTTAAAACACGTTATTTGAGGCTATATACGGACTTTCCCGCTTTGAGCTTGGTTCTCTTCTCGCACAAATAGCATATATTTGCTGTCATTCATTTATTGTACTTCTTATATGCGATATTGTATTTTGATATTTGGGTTTATTCTACTCTTTTTTTTGCCTGTCGGATGTAAACAATCATCCACAGTGACACCACTTTCTTTTAAAGAGTGGATGACCCATCATCCCGGGGAGTGTATCGAACATTATATGGGGCTGCACGATTCGCTTTTCGAAGCGGGACGTTATGATATGCTCACGGACATTTACAGCGGGATGTTTCTCTATATGCCTTCCGATCCGGATGGTAATCCGGATACACTTCGCAGACAATTATTGCGTATCATGCCGTTGTACAATCAAGTTTTATCAAAAACAGGAGCTTATGAAGCTGCCGTACAGTTGCTCGACAGTATTCGTCTTTCCGGACACCCGTTTCTGACGGGATATTGTGCTTATCCTCTTTGGGCTTTCGAAGCGCAGAACAGTTTGATGACGGATGATAATAGACGCACAGAGGCATTGGCCGATTCTTTTGCCGTGCTATTGCCACCGGACGATCAGTCGGTCGTCATGCTGTGTTGCCACATGGTTTCGTGGGCTTACCACTTCAGCAGTGCTCGCCCGAATGTAGCGTGCCGGATGCAGGAACGGGCTGTAGAGGCTTATCGGCGGGGTGGGGAAACCCAAGATGTGGGAGCCATATTGGCACGGTTGGGATACTATTACAGGCGCGAAGGGCGATATGTAAAAGCTGTTGATCTGTCCCTCGCAGCTGTTGAATGGTATGATAAACATCCCGGTATTGCTACGGATGGCATGATACGAGCCTATGCCGATCTTGCTGCCTTATATTCTACCCTCGCCCTCACCGAGAAAGCTTTGGAGATCAATGCGAGAGTGATTCGGATGGCTACCCGTGAAGACAGCATGGCGCTGTGCGGGGCCTATCGTGTGCGTTCTTCTTTTTTTATGGATCTGGAACAGGTTGATTCGGCTGCTTTTTATCTGGGTAAAGAGAGAGAAGTGGCGCAACGGATGGGAGAGAGAAGTTTAAAGACGTGGCGCAGAGACCGGGCTAAATATTGGTTACAGATGTGTCCCGACTCCAATGCGGCGGCACTGCGTGATATGGAAGCTATTTTTGCCGACAGTGCCGGTGTACGTCCTGCCACCCATTCAGGCACCCGATACTGGCTGGGATTGGCTCTGGTAAGAGACGGACAGGAAGAGCGTGGTCTTGCCATGATGGAACAAGCGCATTGTGAATTTGCCTATATGGACTGGGATGAAATGGAAGCCTTTGCGGCAAAAGGACTTTTGGGAATCTATGCTTCACGCCATTTGGGTTCGAGGATGTTGGAGTTTTATCCCCGATATGCCGCTTTGCAAGATTCGCTGAATGAAAAAGACAAGTTGCGCTATACCGCTGCGGCCAATGTGCGTTACGATACCGGACGAAAAGAGCAGGAATACCGTGCATTGATGGCTGAGGTCGAATTGAAGGAGCGTACGTTGACCTACATTGGAATTGTGGTTGTATTGCTTTTTATGTTGTTGGGACTGGTAGTGGTATATATGTTACAACGCCGCCGCCATTACCGGCGTGAAGCACATCTCCATAGAGAACGGCTTTCCCGTCTGATTTCCATCCATCAGGAACTGAACGGGCGCTACGAATCTCTCAATAACGAATTAGAGAAGGTGGCACATGCGGACGTGATTGATAATGTGCGCCAGAAACTGAACCCGATGCTGCTGAGTGGGGATGACGAGATACGGTTCCGTCAGTCGTTCGCAGCACTTTATCCCCACTATTTACCTGTTTTGCGTTGTCAATGTCCCGAGTTGACCCGTAATGACGAATTGCTTTGTATGTTGATCCGGTTGAATCAGAGCACTGATGAAATAGCTCTCGCTCTGGGGATTTCGCGTGCCAGCGTGAATTCCGGCCGTAGCCGGATACGCAAGAAACTGGGATTGGGCAAAGATGAATCTCTTGAAGCCTATTTGCAAAATATCAAAAAGTAGGTTGGGCTTTATTCAGGAATACTTTCTCGGATACCGGAATAGGATGGCCAATAGTGCGCAAATACCCATTGTAAACGGATAATACAGATTCCCGATGATGCTGAGCGGGGAAATCTGTGCCAGTCCGGCAGCAATCAGCATTTGTGCTCCATAAGGGATGATGCCTTGTATCAGGCACGAGAATGTGTCGAGGATACTTGCCGTTTTTCTCCGGTCCAATTGAAATTTTTTTGCAATATCTTTGGCAATCGGTCCGGTAGTGATGATGGCAATCGTATTATTAGCCGTACAAAGATTGGCGATGCTTACCAAAGCGGCAATACTGAGTTCCGCTCCCCGCTTTCCGTTTACGTGGCGGGTCAATTTGCGGATAATGAAATCTATTCCTCCATTGTAACGGATCGTCTCAAGCATTCCGCCTGCCAGTAAGGTAATAATAATCAGTTCGCCCATTCCGGTGATCCCCGTCCCCATAGCACCAAACCAGTCGAAGAATCCGAGGCTGCCTGTAGCAATACCGATAACACCGCTGGTAAAGATACCTATTATCAAAACCAGCATAACATTCATTCCGGCTATGGCCGTTCCCAATACGATAAGGTAGGGGATCACTTTGACCCATTCAATCTCCTGCACCAGTGGCGGGGCAGAGACTGAAAGCCCCTGAAAGATATAGATACCCAATACGACCAGTGCGGCAGGTACCACAATCATGGAGTTGACCCGAAACTTATCGCGCATGACGCATCCTTGAGTTTTGGTCGAAGCAATGGTTGTATCGGAGATAAACGATAGATTGTCACCGAAAAAGGAGCCGCCCACTACCACTGCTACCATGAAGGGCAGATCGATTCCGGTTTTCTCTGCCAACCCGATAGCGACAGGAGTCAGAGCCACGATAGTGCCTACACTGGTACCGATGGATAGCGAAATGAAGCAAGAGGCCAGAAAGATGCCTGCCAATAAAAGGTTATCCGGCAAAATATGGAGTGTCAGGTTTACCGTAGCGTCAATGGCTCCCATTTGCTTGGCACTTTGTGCAAAGGCTCCTGCCAGGATGAATATCCATACCATCAGCATGATGTTTTTATTGGAAGCTCCTACTGAAAATTGATAGACCCGTTGTTCCAGATTCAGTCCCCTCGTGATGGCAATGGCGTAGCATGATGAAATCAGGAAGGCTACCGTTATAGGTACTTTGTAGAAATCGTTCACCAGGATAGAAGTGACCAAATAGAGACACAAGAATACAAATAAAGGGCTGAGTGCCCACCATCCGGAAGTGCTTTTATGTATCTTTTCTTCGTTTATCATTGAATAGTTCTTAAAATTTTGAGGTGCAAAGATAGTGAATGATAGGGAGAAAAACGGTAATTTTGCATCGACAATATAAAGATTAACGCTAACCGCTTCATGCATTTAAAAATAAATCTCCGGAGGCGGACGCTGTGAGGCGGGAACCTTTGGCGCGAGTTAGCAATAGGAGCGGTGCGAAGTGATTCGTGCCGTTTTTCTATAAATATCACTACTGTGCCTGAAAAAAAATGTCTTTTCGTTTTGTGAAAATCAAAAGAACCATTACTTTTGCCGCCGATAAACAGAGTATTCACCCTTTAAATGATGGAAAGGGTTTTTAATTATGTCAGAGAAATAATATCTTCAGTATCGGAACTAAGTTGCCCCATCGGGAGGATGGGTCTTTATAACTATATCTTTTAGTATGCGTCGCAATTCTGCTGCTGGCGATGCAAGTTGATTAGTTCCACAATCACATTTAATTTATTTATTATTCACCTCAATGCTGTGAAGAGGAGTGGTTATATCCTTTTTAAAGTATTGGTATCTCGCATATTGTCCTTTGTCTGTCCAATGACAGGCAACCGGTGTCTTGTATGCGAATGGAAAAAACAGTATGGGAATACGTTTAAAAGATTTAAGTAAACTGGGATATAGAGATAATGTAGCTCGTAGTCTGGCTGTTGCTCTCGTTGGCAAATATTGTAAACACGAAACAAAAGAGCAGATATTAGCCGCCTTGGGCGATATTCTCAAGAATCCCGAGGTATATAAAAACAGTGAGATATGGAGTAAACTGGCCGAACATCTTTCTCCTGTATTTATCGAAAAAAGATTGACGCCGTATGATTTACTTGATGAGCCCTTGGGTTATAAAACATATGGAAGCAAGTACATTGAAACATTAGCCAAACAGCAGATGAATCTCGCCATGCGGCTGCCGATTACTCTTGCCGGAGCATTGATGCCTGATGCACATGCCGGTTACGGGTTACCGATAGGGGGAGTATTGGCTACAGATCATGCGGTTATCCCGTATGCTGTGGGGGTTGATATCGGTTGTCGGATGAATCTCACCCTGTTTGATGCCGGGGAGGATTTTCTGAAACGCTATTCGCACCATATTAAAGAAGCGCTGAAGGAGTTTACTCATTTTGGTATGGATGGCGGATTGCCTTTTGCACAAGAGCATGAGGTGCTTGACAGAGAAGAGTTCCGAATGACCGAATTGTTGAGAGGACTTCATGGCAAGGCGATACGGCAATTAGGTAGCTCCGGTGGTGGAAATCATTTTGTGGAATTTGGTAAGATGAGCTTACAGGCCGGTAATGTCTTGGGCGTTCCGGAAGGAAACTACGTGGCTTTGCTGTCCCATTCCGGTTCGCGTGGTTTGGGTGCTGCCATTGCCAAACACTATAGTCTGCTGGCACGCGACCTCTGCCGCCTGCCTCGCGAGGCTCAGCACTTTGCCTGGCTGGGGTTGGATACGGAAGAAGGACAGGAATACTGGCTTAGTATGAATTTAGCGGGTGATTATGCTCGTGCCTGCCATGAGCGGATTCATAAGAATTTGTCAAAAGCTTTGGGGCTGAAACCTTTGGCCAATGTGAACAATCACCACAATTTTGCATGGAAAGAGGAAATCGCTCCCGGACAGACAGCCATTGTGCATCGTAAAGGAGCAACACCTGCACAGAAAGGCCAACCGGGACTGATCCCCGGAAGTATGGCAACGCCCGGTTATTTGGTATGTGGTAAAGGGATAAGTGAAGCCCTTTGTTCTGCCTCGCATGGAGCGGGACGAGCTATGTCCCGCCAAAAGGCAAAAGACAACTTTACCCGGTCGGCATTGAGAAAGTATCTTTCTCAGGCCGGAGTCACGCTGATTGGTGGCAGTGTCGAAGAAATGCCGTTGGCTTACAAGGATATTGACCGGGTGATGAAGACCCAGGAGGAACTGGTTGAAGTCCAAGGTACCTTCATGCCCTGCATCGTACGAATGAATAAAGAATAGGATAATGGAAAAGACGTATTTACAAATCACTTCAGGACGTGGTCCTGTAGAGTGTTGTCGTGTAGTGGCTTTGGTACTCGAAAAAATATTGAGAGAAGCACAGAAACGGAAATTGAGAGTAGAGATCCTGGAAAAAGAGACTGGTCCTGTCAATCGCACTTTGTTGTCGGCAGTCGTTGCACTCGAAGGTGCAAGTTGCGATGTATTGGCTGACGAATGGGAAGGGACTGTGCTATGGATTGCCCGTAGCCCGTATCGGATTCATCACAGGCGGAAGAACTGGTTTGTCGGTGTGCAGACTTTCCTCCTGTCCGAAAGTCGTGAGGCTACCGAAGATGATATCCGGTATGAAACCTTACGGGCGTCCGGGCCCGGAGGGCAACATGTCAACAAGACAGAATCTGCCGTAAGAGCTGTTCATATCCCCAGCGGAATCAGTGTAGTGGCATCCGACCAGCGTTCGCAATGGCAGAATAAAAAACTGGCTACTGAACGATTGTTGGTCAAGCTGACCGCTTGGAACATAGAGCAAGCGATGATTCAGGCACAGACCAATTGGAGCAATCACAACAGCCTTCAAAGGGGAAACCCTGTGAAGATCATTCAGGAAGAACTCCGGTTTTAAGTATTAACGATTAAAAGAAAAAACTATGTTATCAGAAAAATATGGTCGTACCTATCACTATCCGTTCTCTCCCGGGACGACGAGTGACGACCGGATCAATCATACATATTGGGAAGATATCCGGCAGATAAGCACCTTGGTGCATACCGAGAAGCTGGATGGAGAGAATAATTGTTTGAGCAGATATGGAGTCTTTGCCCGTTCGCATGTCGCACCTACCACTTCGCCATGGACAAGCCAGTTGCGTCAACGCTGGGAGTTGCTGAAAAACGATCTGGGAGATATTGAACTGTTCGGTGAAAATCTGTATGCCGTTCATTCCATTGAGTATAAGCGGCTGGAAACACATTTTTATGTATTTGCTGTCCGTTGCCTGGACAAATGGCTGTCATGGGATGAAGTGAAATTTTATGCTGCACTGTTCGATTTGCCAACCGTGCCCGAATTGTGCACGGAGTGCGTGGACGGATTAACAGTAGCATCTTTGGAACAGCATGTTGTCTGTTTGGCGCAGGAGCCGAGTGTCTTCGGCTCCTGTGATGCACAGACCGGTCTGGACTGTACCCGGGAAGGAGTGGTTACCCGGAATATCGGTGAATATGCTACTGCCGATTTTGCTCACAATGTGTTTAAGTATGTCCGTAAAGGTCATGTACAAACAGGGGAGCATTGGACACGTCATTGGAAACGTGCCCGTCTGGTATGGGAGTTGAAACAAGAGAAAGGAGGTAATCGATGATTTGGAAATTGAGCGAACGGAAAGACTGGAACTCGTTGGAACAACAGTTTGGGTGGGTACGGGATATGAACCAAGTTCCTCAGCATACGGTGCATCATGCCGAAGGAAGTGTGGCTGTACATACCCGCATGGTGCTCGAAGCATTGCTGCGACAACCTGCCTATCCGATGCTTCCGGAACAGGAACGGGAAATACTTTGGGCAGCCGCTTTGCTTCACGATGTGGAAAAACGTTCGACTTCAGTCGATGAGGGTAATGGACAGGTTACCTCTAAGAACCATGCTAAACGTGGGGAGACTACTGTCCGTACTCTTCTTTATAGAGATATACCTGCCCCTTTCAATATACGCGAGCATATAGCTTCACTGGTACGCCATCATGGTCTGCCTATTTGGTTGATGGAACGCGAAGATCCTTTAAAGCGTGCTTGTGAGGCTTCGCTGAGGCTGGACACCTCGTTGCTGAAACAATTGACTGTTGCCGATATTTGCGGACGTACCAGTACAGACAAAGAAGTGTTGCTGGAGGCTACCGAATTTTTTGAGATGTTCTGTCGGGAGCAGCAATGTTGGGGAAAGGCACGGGAATTTGCCAATGGCACAACCCGTTTTCACTACTTTTATACACCCCGATCCTATATCGATTATGTTCCCCACGATGATTTTAAATGTGAGGTAACATTGCTTGTAGGTCTGCCCGGTATGGGAAAAGACTATTATATCGAATCTCGATGTGCCGATATGCCGGTTGTCAGTTTAGATGCCATCCGGCGTAAACATAAGTTTAGTCCCACTGACAAGGCGGCCAATGGCTGGGTGGCACAAACTGCTAAAGAACAGGCCCGGATCTATCTTCGCAAGGGACAGGACTTCATTTGGAATGCTACCAACGTGAGCCGTCAAAGGCGTACTCAGTTGATCGACTTGTTCATTACGTATGGGGCACGGGTTAAAATAGTCTATATAGAGAAACCTTATTCAGTCTGGCGGCGACAGAACAGTACACGTGAATATGAAGTTCCGGAAACGGTTCTGGATAAGATGTTAGGTAGGTTGGAAGTTCCTCAGTTGACAGAAGCCCACGAGGTGGTTTATGTCGTAGAGGAATAATGGAAAATTTGTATCTCGACCGGATATGGTTCACCGCAGATTACCCGGGTTTGCACAGAAACTTCGATAAATAGCTGGATATTTGCTTTTAATCTGTGTGATTCGGTGTAATCTGTGGAACTTTTGGATATATACATACCGGTTATTTTCGATCATTACCTATATTCTGTTTGTAATATTGCAACGGTACTTTTCCGGTAAATCGTTTGAAGCTTTTGATAAAATGAGTCAGGTCGCAATATCCGTGTTCGATGCACTTCAATCTCTACAATCTCTTGTATATCCGACATGAATGCCATCCTCAGGGTTTCGTCATTGTATATCGATCGCCTCGACCCCTTGTGGTATAAGTTGATCGCAAACAGATTGAGGAGGTTTGCATCAAGGTGAATATGGAGTGAAACTGTCATAATGGGGCGGTATATCGCGCTGTTGTCATAACAAAATGATCCGTTTTTGCATAATCTCCGTGATTTGTGCTTTTAATTGCCGTGCATTGATCGGTTTGGGCATATATCCGTCGAATCCATTTTCCATCACCCGTTGCTCGTCCGAAGCGTAGGCAAAGGCCGTAACTGCTATGATAGGAACTTTGGCTGAGTATTTACGGATTTCCTGCGTGGCTTCGTATCCGTCCATAACCGGCATATTGATATCCATCAAAATAATCTGTGGATTTTCTCTTTTGAATCTTTCGACAGCTTCGCGTCCGTCCCAGGCATGAATCAGATGATAGTCGTGCCCGAGGATCGATTCGAAGAGGCGGTAGTTGCTTTCATTGTCTTCAGCGATTAGGATAGTCAGTTTGTCTTTTTCTACTGAGATGGGCTGAATCTCGGTTTTTTGCATTGTTCCGGCGGAAGTGCTTGCCGCTTTATAAGGGAGGGAGAACCAGAACGTGGAACCTTTGCCTTCTTCCGAATCTACACCGATATGTCCGCCCATGTGCTCGACGAGGGTACGGCAGATGGAGAGTCCCAGGCCTGTTCCCTGTGCGAAACTGTTCAGTTTGACAAAGCGTCCGAAGATGCTTTCCTGTTTGTCCTTGGGGATGCCACATCCGGTATCGGTGACATAGAAATAGAGTTCTTTGCCACGGTGTTCGTAACCGAAGCGGATACTTCCCCGGGAAGTGAACTTGATGGCATTGGTCACCAAATTGATGATCAGTTGTGAGAGCCGGTTCTTTTCGGTACACACCGGGCACACAGGGAGGCCGGGAACAAATTCCAGTTGTACGTCGTCCGACTTTAATTTCAGTTTCAGGGTGCTTTCCAGTTTTTTAAGCTCGGTGTTGAGTTCGATGTCGGAGTACTGGAACTCGAGTGTACCGGCTTCTATTTTCGACAGGTCTAGGATGTCACTGATGAGTTGTAACAATAATGCATTGTTGTTCTCAATGATGCTGACGTATTCTTGTTTCTCCTCTTCTTCCTCGGTGGATGCCAGTATTCCCGAAAATCCGACGATGGCATTGAGCGGAGTACGGATTTCGTGACTCATGTTGGCAAGAAAGGCAGATTTAAGACGATTGGATTCTTCGGCCCGGTCTTTGGCCGAAGTCAGTTCCATTTCCATCTTTTTACGTCCGGTGATTACCTGTGAAGAACCGACCAGTGTCACCGGAGTTCCGTTTTCGTCGCGGGTTTCCACTGCAGCTTGGGCTTCTACCCACTCTATTTTGTGAGTGTGATTCTGGATGTTGATCACCCGATACTCTTCTTTTACTTTTTCCAAGCGTCCTTCTATCAGGTCTTTATAAGCTTGTTCCACTCGTATGCGGTCCTCCTTATATATTTTCGAGAAGTATTGTGAGTCGGGTACAGCCAACTGTTCTTCGCTTATGTTATTACCTTGTGCACTGAGTTCAATGGGCTTATTGATGTCGCAAAGAATGGTTTTGCTGAGTAAGTCCCATTTCCAGGGAATGATGTCGGCTACTTCCAGCGCCATAGATAGTTTATGGTTTGTGGCGTTCAACTTCTGCTGTGCACGATGAAGTTCAGTGCTGTCTACGCAGAAGATGTCGATGACATTCTCCTGATGTGCACCTTTTAATACGATGTCGTAGAATCTGTCTATCTTTTTGAAATAATAAGGGAATGTGATGGCACGGTTCTCCTTCAGGGAGATTTGGATGAAGTGTAGAAATTCAGGTAGAGATTCAGGAAACAGTTCACTGGCCCGCTTACCGACGACATCCTCTCTACGGAAAAAATGTTTTTCGAAATGGGGATTTACGTTCAGGTAGATCAAGTCGTCGGCTACACCTTGTTCGTTTACGATTAGTTTCTCCTGCATGTAGAGCAAAGGCATGTTGTCGATCAGATTCTTATAGTTAGCCATAGCCTCGATTTCTTTCAACTGGATCTGTCTGAGACGCGTGAGCGTACGGATACGATAGAGGAAAAACCAGACGAGCAGGGCGATGCAAACGGCTGTTCCCGGCAGGAAATATTTATATTTGTCCCAAAAGGTGATAGGTTTGTTCAGAAAACGGGTGTGAGCGGGCCACTCGTCGGGAGACAAACCTTTGCGGACCAATACCTGATAGTTGATGAGTGGTGTACCGTCTGTGGGCAGATAATGTGGAAGATCCCGTGGAGATTTCCCGCTGAGGATTTCCGAAAACATATTGGACAGCTTTTCATTGAAGTGATTCTGGTCGTAGGTGTAACCACCCACCATTCCACTCTCTTTGTCATTCAGTTCAATCATATTGAGAGCGAATATTGGAGGGGATACGGTGGAAACGATTTCAGGCAGGATCATTGTCAACATCATGTTGCCGGCAAACTGCCGTTTGTGGAACCAACTGGAAAACAGAATACCCGTGGTCCGGGGATCGACAAAGTTGAGTGAATCGATCAGTTGGTTGGTTTTCTTTATGTCACGGGAAGACAGGAAGGTATAGTGTACATCCGGATGTTTGGTCCGTAGAATTTCTTGAATCTCCTGACTGTTGACTTGGTTGACAAAGCGTTCGTCGCCCACGTAGATGAATCTTTTCATCCGGGGGAGTGTACGGAACATCATTTCTACATTCTCGTGGATATAGAGATTGGCATAGAGGTAGGTGAGATTGCAGGATTGGGACAATTCTGCCAATGGTACACGTTCGGAAAGAGGAATGGGTTGTTTCGTCAGATAATAGTGCTCAGGCCCGGTATAGTCTTTTCCGGCACAGAGAACCATTGGAATGTCACCCCACATTTTTCTAAGATCATCTCTCAATATGAGAGAAGAGTTGCCTAATAACAGCAGCATACGTGGGCGGTGGGAACCGTATCTGTCGAAAAGACTGTCTTTGAATTGGTCCAGAATGCTGTCGTTATCTATCATTATCATGTTCATATGTTCGGTGTATACAGCCAGTTTGGGGTCGTCTTTTACGAAGTTGGTTGCTGTTGAAATCAAGCGGTTACTCCAAGGGAATGATTCGGTATATGCATTAATGATTAAGATGTAGTCTTTGATATCCATCGTGTCTTTTTGTGCAGATACGGGGCATGCAGACAACTGGTAGAGAATAAGAGATAGCCATAACTTCAACAAAAATGATTTGTCGAAGGATTTGATGTTTGTGAAGAGGGTCATATCTTTGATGAAAAAGTATTTATGTTTGTTTGATCGTGTACAAAAGTATTAATAATAAATGGATTGTACCTCTTGTTTAGACTAAATTTAAAGTTTATCCGGTAAAATCTGTGGTGAGTTATGACATACCCTCTTTGATTATTTTTATGAATCAAATAATATCTTTGCGTCCTCTGCAAGTACATCGACTGTGAATTGATTAAATAAAACAATAGTTCTCTTTCGTAAGTTTATTATCTTTGTGCCTGCAAAGGTGTATTATTCTGTGCTGATAGATGTGAATGTGACTTAATATCAGGGGATCAAATTAACTTTGCAGGTTTTTAATATGACAGAAACGATTAGAGAATGAAGAACTTCCATCCTACGGGAACTTGTCCCATCAGGGACGTATTATGCCGGCTGGGCGACAAGTGGTCGATGCTGGTGCTGGTGACGCTGAATGCGAACGGAACGATGCGCTTTGGTGACATTCATAAAACAATAGACGATATTTCGCAACGGATGCTGACTGTCACTCTCCGTACGTTGGAGGCCGACGGGCTGGTGGAACGGAAAGCATATGCGGAAGTACCACCGAGGGTGGAATATTGCCTGACGGAAATGGGACATAGTTTGATTCCGCACGTCGAAGCATTGGTTGGATGGGCACTGGATCATATGACAATGATTTTTGAACATAGAGAACAACAGAAAGGGTTATGAAAGTCGAACAGGTATTTTCAGACAGGAAGCGTTTCCTCGATTTGCTCTTGCTGGCAGATGAGCAGGAAGATATGATAGACCGGTATCTGGAACGTGGAGATATGTTCGCTCTATATGATGAAGACAAGCTCAGGGCGGTTTGTGTGGTTACTAACGAGGGGGAAGGAATTTACGAATTAAAGAATATCGCAACTTGTCTGGATAGCCAGCGTAAGGGATATGGTAAAAGCCTGATTGAATATCTGTTTCACCATTATTCGGACCGATGCTCGGTCATGTTTGTGGGAACCGGAGATACTCCACATACGCTTTTATTCTATCAATCCTGCGGATTTGTTCCTTCCCATCGTATTAAGAATTTTTTCACCGACCATTATGATCATCCTATTTATGAGAATGGCATCCGGCTCAGGGATATGGTTTATTTGAAGAAGGAAAAATAAGGAGCCCAGACTGCAAGAATGTTGTTTTTTTCTTTGTAGCCTGAACTCTTTTCAGTGTTTACATTACTTACTGTGGTAATAGTCGATATTTTCTTTGGTCAGGAGATCGATGGGCATATAGTTGGTACAAGTCACTTCTTTCCTGAATATCAGATGATCACACAAAGTTTTGATGCTATTGAATCCTTGTAATTCCGGTTGCTGTGCAATCAGGAAAGAGACAGTGCCTTCCTTCAGGCACGTTACGTTTCGCTCGAGCAAGTCGTAACCGATCAGGCTGAAATCACTTTTCCTGCGTTGTTGCAGGTATTCACCGATGATGTATACTTTTGAATTGAACGTGATGCCATGCTTGACGTCCGGATGTTCGCGGAAGAAGTCATCCAGCATCCGGCTATCTTCAATATTCAGGTCGGCGTGCAGGTTGAGTTCAAGGATGTTACAGGCGGGATGATGTTCTTGCATATATTGGCGAAATCCGATTTCGCGGCTTTCCTGCTGGTTCGAGCCGATCACTCCTTCGTGTATCTTGCGGAAAATTACGATTTCCCGGTCATTTACGGCGAGTAACATCAGCATGCGTGCTGCAAAGTATCCGCTCTGATGTGAGTTTTGACCGAAGAAGGCAAGTGGAGGGGCATCTTTGATTTGTGAATCAATATATATATATGGTATACCCAGTTCATTTAGTGCATCGGTAAATCCTTTGGTATATTGTGGTACAGTGGGAGCAAACATTACTCCGTCCGGTTGTTCTTCGATAACGGCCTGACTGGTTGCCACAAACGAATTGTAATCGTAGGGGTCATAATGGGTGATATTTGCCGAAATATTGAAGTCGGAGTATGTGGTAACCGCTTCTCGAATCCCTTTTTGCACATCTGTCCAATATTCGCCTTCCAGATGTTTGGGTAGCAGACAGGCAAAAGTATATTTCTTATTGGAAGCCAATGCGCTGGCATACATATTAGGCTGATAGTCGAGTTGCTTTAAGATTTCTTCTACACGTTTACGGCTTGCTTCCGACACTCCGCTACGGCCATGGAGCACCCGGTCTACAGTTCCTACAGATACATTTGCCAAGCGGGCAATATCCTTAATTCTGATTCTTTCTGGCAATTTATTCATGCGTTCACCTTTATTTGTGTGAGGTTTTGTGCCCGGACACACTAATAGTTTTATTTCTATGGACACAAATATATAACAATTTTTGTAATCCTGAAAATTTACGTATCTTTGTGTCCGCACACGGAACTTGTTCGGTGTAAGTTTTATGAGTTGTTATTTCTCCTATTACCAGTTTATTATCGCTAAAAATAGGGGGGTGACGATAAATTATAACTGAATAATCTAAATTGCTCGTTTCATTAAAATATTAAATTATGGGAAAGAAAGTCGTTACATTAGGCGAAATCATGCTTCGGTTGTCTCCTCCGGGAAATACCCGCTTTGTCCAGTCGGACTCTTTTGATGTGGTATATGGTGGAGGTGAGGCTAACGTGGCGGTGAGCTGTGCCAATTATGGTCACGACGCTTATTTTATAACCAAACTGCCTGGACATGAAATCGGGCAGTCGGCAGTAAATGCACTCCGTAAATACGGTGTAAAGACAGACTATATTGCGCAGGGAGGCGAACGTGTAGGGATCTATTATTTGGAAACCGGTGCAGCTATGCGTCCCAGTAAAGTGATTTACGATCGTGCCCATTCTGCCATTGCCGAGGCCGTTGCAGCGGACTTTGATTTTGACAAGATCATGGAGGGGGCCGACTGGTTCCATTGGTCTGGTATTACTCCTGCCATCTCAGACAAAGCAGCCGAATTGACCCGGCTTGCTTGTGAGGCTGCCAAGCGTCATGGAGTGACGGTGTCGGTCGACCTGAACTTTCGTAAAAAACTATGGACGAAGGAGAAGGCGCAGTCCATCATGAAACCTTTGATGAAGTATGTAGACGTATGTATTGGTAATGAGGAGGATGCGGAACTCTGTCTGGGATTTAAACCTGATGCGGATGTGGAAGGCGGACATACAGATGCAGAGGGCTATAAGGGAATTTTTCGGCAGATGATGGATGAGTTTGGGTTCAGCTATGTGATCTCGACGTTGCGAGAATCTTTCTCTGCATCACATAATGGTTGGAAAGCCATGATTTATAATGGTGAGGAATTCTATGTTTCCAGACATTACGATATCGATCCGATTATTGACCGTGTGGGAGGGGGGGATTCTTTCTCCGGCGGTGTCATACACGGCCTGCTTACAAAGCGAACCCAGGGTGAGGCTCTTGAGTTTGCAGTGGCAGCATCGGCATTGAAGCATACCATTAATGGTGACTTCAATCTTGTTTCTGTGGCGGAGGTCGAAGCACTTGTCGGAGGAGATGCGAGCGGACGTGTACAAAGATAATCGTGGATGATAGTGGGTTGTCAATCTTTAAATCGTATATATTCTTATGGCTAAATTTGATAAAATAGCTCTCTTGAACAAAATAGGTTCGACAGGTATGGTTCCTGTATTTTATCACGAAGATGTGGAAATAGCGAAGAAAGTGGTAAAAGCTTGTTATGAAGGTGGAGTTCGTGCTTTTGAGTTTACCAATCGGGGGGACTTTGCCCAGGAAGTATTTGCCGGGCTTGTAAAATTTGCTGTCCGTGAATGCCCGGAGATGGCTATGGGAGTCGGATCAGTGGTTGATCCGGCTACTGCGGCTCTGTATATACAATCGGGGGCTGACTTTGTGGTAGGTCCCTTGTTTAATCCGGAGATTGCTAAGATATGCAATCGCCGGCTGATCGCTTATACACCGGGGTGTGGCTCGGTTTCGGAAGTGGGCTTTGCACAGGAAGCCGGTTGTGATCTTTGTAAGATATTTCCCGGAGATGTGTACGGACCAAATTTTGTGAAAGGCTTGATGGCTCCGATGCCTTGGTCCAAATTAATGGTGACCGGTGGGGTAGAGCCTACCCGGGAGAACCTGACAGGATGGTTTGGAGCGGGTGCATTCTGTGTCGGTATGGGATCTAAATTATTTCCGAAAGATAAGGTCGCAGCCGAAGATTGGGGATATGTTACCAAGAAATGTACCGAAGCCTTAGAATACATTGCCGAGGCAAGAAAGTAATTAAAATGGCGAATAGAGACGTTGTAAAAACAGATCCCTATTCGCCATTTTAGATATTTATCTATAATATGAATACCGTCATCCTTTTTTTACCAACTTTTTCAGTAAACGGGTAGCTGTGAATGATTGGCGGTGGAAGATGAATACCGGTACGGCTGCCCCTACGACCAAGGCAAATAAAACGAAGATGGTGGTACTGCCATTGTGGCAAAAATCTACCAGGTATCGCAGTGAATCGGTTTCATCTTTAGTCTGCATGAACTTTGTCAGTGCAAGGATACTTTTATAAGCAAACATTCCCGGAATCATGGGCAAGAGAGACGGAAACGAGAAAACCTCTGCCGGGCAGTGAATCGCTTTGGCAAAAGGGATGGCTAATAAACCGATGGAAACAGCTGCAAAGAATGAAGCCGTAGCAATGTCCATCGTAAACAGATGTGCATGCATCAGAAAGTAACGTAATCCGTGACCTACAGCCGCCAGGAAAGCAGAGATCAATATGGCTTTTCGTGGTGGATTCGATATAATAGCAAATCCGATAGCGGCTACGGCAGCGAATGCACCGTCGAGTACGGTGGCTGTTATAAAATCTATATTCATCATAAGGTGCTGATTCCGGTGATTAAAAGGGTCATTGAAAGGCCGATCGCTATACAGATGATAAGCAGACAGGCGTTAATAAATCTCGATGTTCCGGCCAATACATGTCCGTCGATGATGTCCATGATGGCGTTGATCAGCGGTACACCCGGAATCAGATAAAGTACGCTGGTACCTAAAGCCATATCCGGAGTGTCACCCCAGTGCATCAGATAGCCCGTACTACCGATCATGGAAGCAATGAACGACGAAATGATGAATATTGCCAGATGATTCCAGTGACGTCCCATCAGTTCGGTACGGACAAAGAATCCGGCCAAGGTGGCTACAAATACGATTCCCATGGAAATAAAGTCACCTTGGAACAGGCGGCAGAAAGATGCGTTGGCAAAGGCAACCAGAATCAATACAAGCCATTTACTTTCACGTGGTTTGCTGACAATTTCGTGATAGCGACGTTGGAGCTCGCTGAGAGACAAATGTTCGTCATATGCTTCCCAACTCAGCGTGCTGAGTGCTGAATTAATGGCGAAGTTCAGTCCCATGGGCTTGATCTTGTTTACCGTACTGTATGAATGCGAATTGTCGGCATCGCGTAATGTCATGATGATGGTTTTCTGAAAGATTGTCATGTCACAGAAGAAGCCGAAAGATTCAGCGATTCGTGAGGTGTTTCGTACGATTCGTGATGTTTGTACGCCTACGGCCATCAGACTGGTCGAATATTCAGACAGGAATTTAGATAGTTCTTTTAGTTCTTGGTGGATGTCCATAAGGTTGGGTTAATGGTGAGTTTTTCTCGTCTTGATGATGCGGTTGATAATCAGGGCAGCAATATAGGCAACGGCGAATCCGATAATGGAAAAAATAGCCGGTTCTTGCTCTTTAAATGATTTCCGGTGCATGGCCGGTGTTGTGGCGGTGTAAGTGGCGATGGTCCTGGGAGTTTCCTGTGTTGCTGTTACAGGTTCACTGACCTGGCAACTGTCGGTAGTGGAAGCTGTAGCTTCCATGGTGTTGGTTACTAACATTTCTTTTTACTTTTTCTTAAATCTGTGTGATACATACATGTTGCTTTTCCACATTTCCGGCGTATGGGAGGAAATGTGGTTAATGTGTCAGTACAGTGTTTCGATTTCGGTTCAGGTTTTGAGTGGGGGAAGAGGATGTGTGAATAATGACACACCCTTGAATTGCGTCTTTTCGGGGTACAAAGGTAATTAAAAAAATCAGGGGTCAAAAGTTTTTTGAATGAAGAAAGGATTTGAATGATTGATGATGGACGAGGAACCATTGCTGATGAATATTTTTTTAATGTGGTCATGTATATATCCTATTGTTCGGGTATTCATTGATAATGTGAATCAGTAATTGAATTTCATACCGCATAGGTCTCTCAAGAACTGATTCACATGAATGATCCATTGTTTATCGTTGATTGCCCGGAAACATAGACTATTTATAAATCATCTTCCAGCGCAGTGCTTTTGGCATACGCCGTACTTTTCGCTTCGAAGAAGTCCGTTTTTACCATGTTGGCATTTGAATATTGCGATACCCAATGCATGCTTTCCGGTTCCTTTCGGTTGTCTTCGTACAGAGGAGTGTAACCCAGGCTACTCCAACGGAGATTACCCAGAAAGTGGATATAGTCAGAGATCATTTGTCGGTTGAGGCCCTGGATTTGGTCGCCTATTACATATTGTCCCCATGCGATTTCCTGTTTCACTCCTTCACGCATCATCTCTTCATACACTTTCACCTTGTCAGGCGTAAACAGTTCCGGTTCTTCCTTCTTCAACTCCAGAATGATGTTGCGAAATAGCCAGAGATGGGTGTTTTCATCCCGGTTGATGTAACGGATTTCCTGAGCCGATCCGGACATCTTTCCGTTACGGCTCAGATTGTAGAAAAACATAAAACCGCTGTAGAAGTAAATACCTTCAAGGATGTAATTGGCAATTAGGGTCTTCATCAAGGCAAATCCGTCACGATTTTCCTGGAATTCATTGTAGCAATTGCCGATAAACGTATTTCTCCTTAGCAGATGTTCGTCTGTTTTCCATTGATACAAAATGTCATTGCGTTCCTCCGGACTACAGATAGAGTCGAGCATATAGCTGTAGCTCTGGCTGTGTACACACTCTTGAAATGCTTGAATATGCAGGCAGAGGTTGACTTCGTTTGCCGTGATGTATTCGCTGAGTGTCGGGAGATTGTTACTCTGCAAAGAATCCAGGAAGACGAGGAAGCTCAGAATTTTATCATACGCTGTTCGTTCGGCCGGGGTCAGATGGGGATAGTCTTTGGTATCTTGTGTCAGATTGATCTCTTCAGGTATCCAGAAGTTATTCATGGCCTGACGATACCAGTCGCTTACCCATTTGTATCGCATGTTATTGAAATCATTCAGATTGGTTGTATTGCCTCCGATCATCTTTCTGAGACGGGTTTCTGTATCACCTTCGGGATTGAAGAGGGCATTTTTCTTTAATTTTTTTGTTTCCATATCGTTTTCTTGTTTATTCGTTTATTTAAGATGCACAGCTTTCGCATTCTTCCACTTCCAATGATTTACTGCGAACGTAATATACCGTTTTTACTCCGCATTCCCATGCCAGTAAGTAGAGATCGAGTACTTGTCGCATGGTAAATTCATTGGTGATATACAGGTTCAGGCTTTGAGACTGGTCGATGTGCAACTGCCGGGTGCCTGCCGCACGGATACTCCATTTTTGGTCGAGTGTATAGGCATCTTTATATAACCAGAAGGTTTTGTCTGACAGTGCCGGTGCCACACGTGGCAGCATGGCCCCTTTTTTCTCTTCAAGGAAGAAACGTTTCATTACAGGATCGGTACCGGCAGTGGTTCCCGCGATGATACTGGTACTGCTGGTCGGTGCGATAGCGAGAAGATAGGCGTTTCGCATACCGTTTTCCGCTACTTTGGCTGCCAGCCGATTCCATTCGGGGGAAGTATATCCCCGTTTGCCAAAGTATGCTCCCGTTTGCCAGTCGCTTCCTTCGAAGTATTCATAGCGTCCTTTTTCTTTTGCCAGGTCGGCACTGGCTTCGATGGCTGCATAATTAATCTGTTCGAATACTCGGTCTACAAACCGGAGATGTTCTTCGCTTTCCCAGCGGATATTGCGTATGGCAAGTGCGTGGTGATAACCGCTTACTCCCAGTCCGATACTGCGGTAACGCTGGTTGGTGATTTGCGCAAAAGGGAGTGGATAGAAATTCAGGTCGATAACATTGTCGAGAGCACGCACTACGGTGCTTACTTTCTCCTTTATCTGTTCTTCGTCCTCCAATGGGAGATGCCCCAGCGAGAGGCTGGCAAGATTGCAAACTACAAAGTCGCCGGGCCGTACCGTCTTCACCACTACTGTGTCACCCTCTTCCGTACGTATCTCGGTGGACACCGTCTCGATAGCTGCCATATTTTGTGCTATTTCCGTACAAAGATTCGAACAGTAAATGATGCCCCGGTGAGCATTGGGGTTGGCCCGGTTCACTGTGTCACGGTTGAAGGTGAAGGGAGTACCTGTTTCGACTGCCGACCGTAACACCAGTCTGACAATGTCTTTAATGCTTATACTTCTTTTGGAAAGTCGGGTATCGTTTACGCAGTCATGGTATCTCTTTTCCCATTCTTCTCCGTAATAATCTTCCAGGCAATACCCTTTGATTGTCATAATCTCGTTAGGGCAGAATAAGTACCATGATTGGTTAAGGTCTTCCTTAGCCATTTTCCAAAACAGGTCCGGATAACATACCGAAGGAAAAATATCGTGAGCTTTCATCCGGTCATCTCCGTTGTTGGTCCGCAATTGTAAGAATTCCGGCAGGTCTTTGTGCCATACATCCAGATAGACAGCGACAGCACCTTGACGTATACCCAACTGATCAACAGCTACAGCCGTATCGTTCACAAGCTTCATCCATCGAATTACTCCTCCTGCTACACCTTTAAAACCCCGTATATTTCCTCCTGCCGCACGTACTTTGCCAAAGTACATTCCCATGCCGCCACCAAATTTACTTACCATGGCAAAGTTATCGATACTGCGGTAGATACCTTCTAAACTGTCGGGTACCGTATCGATGAAACAACTTGAAAGTTGATGATAAGGTTTCCGGGCATTCGAGAGGGTAGGAGTGGCCATTGTCACCTCCAAACGACTTAGTAAGTCGTAGAATTTTTTCACCCAAGTCATCCGTTCTTTCTGTTCGGGCATAGCCAGATGGAGGGCGATACCCAGATACATTTCTTGTACGGACTCTGCCGGTTCATGGAGTCGGGTACGGATCAAGTAGCGTTTGACAAGCAGATCCAGTCCGGAATAATTAAATAGTTTGTCCCTGTCAGGGCAGATAAATCCGGCTGCTTCTTCAATCTCCTGTTGCGAGTAGGCCGCCAGTATGTAACTACCGTATAGTCCTTCTTCCGTCAGATAGCGCAGTTTGTCGTAAAACGAACGGATGCCTGCCGATGCCGCCTGCTTTTCCAGTTTCTTCGATAGTTGGAAATTGAGTAGACGGGCCGCGATAAACTCCCAGTCAGGTGCTTCCTGAGTGGTCAGTTCCACGGCAGCCTTAATCAATGCTGCCAAACGTTCGGAATGTGGCATTTCCTGTTTGCAAAACCCTGAAAATTTTTCATAGAGTACAACGAGACTGTATTCGTGGGTGGTGAAGTCTTTCTGAATCTCTTTCAGGACATCCATCACAGTTCCGTCGCCCAATTCATTTATTATGCTGTTGAGTGCTTTTCTGCGTTCAGTCCGTTGCCAGCGGTAGAGTATGTAATTTTTGGCCTCGGCATAAAAGCCGTGTTCCATCAGACTTTGCTCCACTTTGTCCTGTATCTGTTCGACACTACGGTTTGTGGTATCTTTCCCGACAAAATTCTCCACCTCTTCTACCACCGAATAAATGATTTCGTTACTTACTTCCTGCCCTGTACTGGCAAAACTTTTTCGTATAGCGACGGCAATTTTCTCCCTGTCATAGGGTTCCGTCGTTCCGTTCCTCTTGGTTATTTCCATGAGTTATGTTCTAACTAAATATTTATAGAATCTTTTCGTACCGTTTCCCTAATCCCACGAGTGGAAACAGCCTTTGATAAGCGGCAGGTCTTCTGACTGACTCCTTGTTTCCGACGCCTTCCCGGTGACTCCTTATCTATTTACAAAAAGGTATCCCAGTGGCAACAGTTGTTATCGGAAATTCAGACGGAGCTTCACAGCAGCGGGACTGTCCGGGATTTACACCCGATTCCCTTTTAATCCGGATAGAGGAATGACTATTCGGAACCGATCAGGGAGCAAAGATAATAGAATTTGGAATGGTTGTGCAGAGAGTGTGTTTTAAAAAACAACAACTATTCATAAAAGAGCGGGTGTATTGTTGACTTGTAAAAGAGATGCAGGCAAATACATCTTTCGTTGCCGGATGGGCAGATGAAAGATGCGTTTGTCTGCATTTTAAGGATAATCTATTCTTTGTTATTCTTCCGGAACGTAGATGATTTCCCCATTATCGAGTTCATAGGCGATACCTACTTTCTTTCCTTTTTTACCGCTTTTCTGCTGGTCTTCCGAAGGAGTATAACGGTTGATTTTCTGTCCCTCTTTGGTAATAATTTCCATGTTCTCTTTTCCCGGATTTTTCACCATCGTGTAGTCTTCCTGAGAGAAAACTTCGGTCATGTTGTAGCGGCTGACAAGGGCTACCATCAGGGCTACGGCAAAAACCATGGCTACATCGAACAGGTTCGATACAACGCTGATCGGGTCAGCATCTTCTTCTTTTCTGAGTAGGTTTCGTTTCATCGGGCCGCACGTTTTTCGTTCAACAATTCAGAAAGGAATTCCAGGTTGGTCATGTCCTGAAGATACCAGCGTTGTTTCACCTGCTGGGTCAAGAAACCTACGGCGCCTGCTACCAGTCCGACAACGGTCGTGGCAAAAGCAATCTGCATGTTATAGGCCATTGAAGCAATGTCGCCGCTTGCCAGTCCGGCAAGGGCAGGTCCCATCGGGATAAGCGTACCCATCAAACCGAGGATAGGTCCGAGCTTTGTCAGAGTTTTAGAGATAGCCAGATCTTTATCGGCGGCTATCTCAAAGTTGGCAAGCAGTCTCTGTATCTGTGCCGGGCTTTCATGTGCCTGGAGCACCTGGCGTATGTACGATATGACTAATGATGATGATTTTTCCGGAAGCTTGTCTGCCAGTTCCATAACGGTGGCAGGAGTGAGTGCATTCAGTTCGTTACGGAGTAGTGCCTCGGTTTTGCGTATCGAGAGATATTGTCCGTAGAAACTGCCGACCAGCAGAAGTGCACGGCCGAATAATACGATAAGCAATACGATGTCAGGAACGAGTAGTCCTGTAGAAATCCAATATAAAATGTCTGATATAATATTCATTGTTGATCTGTTTTAATGAGTTGATTTACTTATTATTTTTGTGATTAATTGATTCTTTTCTTCACCCTTCGCCAAACGAGTCCGATGGCACTGCCGATGATGGTTATTCCACCGACGCCGGCCAGTGCTCCCCAATTTACTTCACTGACTCCGGCTACGGAGGTCCGTCCGTTTACGGTAGCGACAATTCCCAGAATGGCCACCAATGCGTTAGTGAGGAAGAAGAGTTCCAGCCGCAACTCCTTCTCCGGAAGGAGGTAAAGCAGTAACCAACGTCCTACGGGAATGGCTATCAGTACGCAAGCGGCATACATCCATGCCACGGTGGTGAATGGTGTCCCCGGGAAGGCAAAGATAAGATAGACCAGCCCGCTGAATAGTACCGGAAAGATGAGCAGTCCCGGAAACCATCTCAGGAAGCGGTAGGTGAGCAGTGTACGCGGTTTTACCGGATAGGCACTGGCAACATGTACCGCCAGCATGGCATAGGCCATCTGGAGGCTGACTTCGATGGTCAGCAAAACGGAAGTGTCCAGCATCAGGGCTGTGTTACCCAGCCAGTCGGCAATCTGTGTTTTCGATTGCTCGATGGCATACGGCCACATCAGTCCTGCAAACAGAGCGGCAACAGTGGCTATGATGCCGACTGCGACCGTTTTCCAGAAAGTCTGTTTCAGTAGAAAGTTGAATGCTATTAACAGCATTAATACAAGTACGACTGTATCCATACTTCTGATTATTCTGATGTTTTACGACGTTTACGGACAAAGAGTACGAGTGCCAGTATTACCACTACAACGGCTGCACCCACGGCAATGTTGCTCAGGGTTGTCTTTTGCTCTTCCGGTGTCCGGTTTATCTCTTCTTTCTTCATCACCATTCCTTTGGCATCGCCCGAAACTTTCGCTTCGCGTATTTTAGAGATATTTTCTTTGTACTGTGCGGCAGCCGGAGCATCTGACTTGGACGCGATGTATTCGCGCAGTTTGGCGTTGTCACATACAAAGCCCGAGCACGACGGACGATACTTATTTACCGTCTCCGTATGCAGTTTTGCCAGTTCGGCAACCTGTTCGGCACTTGCTTTCCACAAACCTTTACGGGCACTTTCGAGCATGATGGCAGTCATTTCTTCAAGCGCTGCGGGACTTTGTGTTTCGAAAAATTCTTTCACGTTCAGGTTGTATTCGTCTTTTACGTATACATTGTAAATGTTGTCCCAAAGCTCTTTGTCGATGGCGGCAGGTTTCATTACGTTCCAGCCATATGTATTGGTGACTGTCTCGGCAAATTCGGCAGCAGAGGAAGAGCCGCCTTTCATCTTCTCTTTGATGTAAGCGGGGTTGAGGATGGTGGTACGGCTTTCTACACCGACAGCCTCTTTGACTTCTTGCATGCGCATGTGGTTACGGTTGCGATAATCGCTCAGGTAAGCATCGGGATCTTTGCCGGTCACGTTGCGTACGGCCAGGTTCATACCTCCCATAAACTCGTAGACATGGTCGAGGCTCAACGCGCCCCATGTATTGCTTTGACGAGGCTGAACCACTACGTCCGTGCGGGTCAGTGCGGCTTCGAAGGCATATTTCCGGAAGGCTTCCCAGTTCTTTTCACTGCCATAGTAAGCACCCATGTTATTAAGATAGGTGGCGGCTATCTCTGATTCATCTTCCCAGCGGTCACCGGATTCAACCATCTCCTGAATGCCCGTACCATACATTCCGTTGGCACCGCCGAACACACGGAATGCAGCCATTTCACGGGCATCTTTCGGACTTACCCCTTTCTCGGTCAGTGTCTTTTCGGCTTCTACTACGCTTGCCGCTACCAGATTTTCATATTTGTCGTCTTTGGCAGCTGCAGCCATCTCTACCGCACGATTGATCAGAAAAAGGCGGGAGGCCGCAATGTCGCGTAGTTGCCCCGATGTCTGTACTACTACGTCGATGCGCGGGCGGCCTAATTCGGCAGAAGGAATCAGCTTCAGATCGCTGACACGTCCGAATGCATCACGAACCGGCTCTACACCGAGCATATACAATACTTGTGCGATGGTAGCTCCTCCCGTTTCAATAAACTCGCCGGACCAGAGCGTGTAACTGACCTTACGCGGGATACTGTCATTATGGCGGCGTTGGTAAGTTTCAATGGTTTGCTTGGCAAGTGCAACTCCTTTTTCCCAGGCCGATTCTGACGGAGTGGCTTCTGCATTGATGGCATACATGTTGCGTCCTGTGGGTAGGGTGTTGGGATTGGCAATCGGATCACCACCCGGTGAAGGTGCGGTGTATCCTCCATTGAGGGCATTGACAAGGCTGGCAAGTTCTTTCTCGGGGCTGGCAGTCAGTTCCGTTTGGTAGTTGCCTACGTTGCGGATGGTGCGTTCCACCTCCGTCAGTGCAAGGGCAAAGTTGATTTCTTCTTTGCTGTATTCCTTTTGAGCCGTTTTTTCCCCCATGGCGGCCATCATGTCCGACATGCCTTTGGTTTTATCCGCTTCCGGCTTATCTCCCTTTAAGGCGTTCATTTTTGCTTCCATTTTCTTCAGGGCTTCCGGATCGGCACCCATTTTTTTTGCCATTTCCATGGCTTTGGATGAATCCATATGTGCGCCCATTTCTTTCATTTTCTTCTTCATGGCTTCCGGCATCTTATCGGCTGTTTTGCCGGTTTTATCCCCGGTCTTGTTTTTGGCGGCGGCAGCCATCATCATCGCCATCATTCCTTTCGGAGCATTGCGTGAGGTCTCTATTTCTCGTGCTTTTGCCAGTTCTTCGGGACTGACACCGGCAGTGCGGCAGATCAGTTCGTCTGTTGCCAAAGCAGGGTTGGCTATCAGTTTCTCTACTAAGGCACGGGTCGGATTCAGATAGCGTTGGGTGAAGAGAGAGCGATGCTTTTCTACATCGGCTGTTGCTTTGCCACGTTGTTTGTCAAGTGACAAGAGGCTGTAAGCGATCGGTTCGGTTGTCATGGCAAGTACGGAAGAGGTGATACGCTCCGGTTCATAGGGAACCCCCATGGTATAAAGCTGTCCGGTGATTTTTTCCGTGGCCAGTTCTTCAGCGAAGTTCTCTACACGTGCCACTTCGTCCTCGCTGTATGGGCGGGTTGGCAAGCTGTCCAGCCCCAGTTCACGATGGATGCCCAGTTTCACGGTGAGTGCTTTTACGGCAAGCGACTGCTTTTCTTTCGCTCCTGTGGTGTTATTGTAAATCTTGATTTTCTCCATCAGGTCACGGTAGATGCCCCGTACACTGCTTTCGAGGAAAGGAGGTGTAAGGTAAGATTGCAAGGTAGCATACGAACGTCGTTTGGCTATCATGCCTTCCCCCACGTTGCCGATAGAATATATATAAAGGTGTGGAAGAGCTCCTACAAGGCGGTCGGGCCAGTCATCGCTACACAACGCTACCTGTTTTCGTGGAGTGAACTCAAGGCTTCCGTGCGTACCGAAGTGGATCATTGCGTCTGCCTTAAAACCATGCTGCAACCAAAGATACGAAGCGATATAAGTGTGGGGAGGTGCGGCGTTGGTTCCATGCACCACTTGAAAGGCGTTGTCTCCGCTACCGGCTGCCATCTGCGGCATCAGTACCACATTGCCAAACTGCAATCGTGCGATGCCCAGGCGTCCGTCCGGCGTAGTCATGTATTGGCCGGGGAATTCACCGTTGGCGGCTACCACTTCAGCATATTTTCCGGGGCGTAGCGATGCTTTTACCCAGCTCTCGTATTGTTCTTTAGTCACCAGTTCGGGATTCCCTGTTTTCATAAATTCATCAAATGCGCCTTCTGCATACATTCCGAATACGGCTCCCTGTGCCTGGATCATCTTTTCCAGCTCTTTGGCGCTCTCCGGAAGGTTTTCTATCCGGTAGCCTTCTTTCTTCATTCTCAGCAGCAGGTTGTAGAGTGACGGGCCTACTTCCATTCCGCTTGCTGTGAGGGCATTTTGTCCGGGGCCTTTGTAGTAGACGATGGCTATATGCTTTTCGCTGTTGGGTTTTGTTTTCAAGGTGAGATAATTGTTCACTGTGTTGACAAATGTCTCCAACCGTTCCGGAACGGCGAAAGAGTGTTGCAGTCCTTCATCGTCCTTGTATTGGGCAAAGAGGGCGAAAGGACGGATGGCACCGTCAATTTCCGGTGTCACTACGCTTTGCGAAAGAAATCCTCCCGACATACCCATCGGATCGTTTTCCCACTCTTCTACCAGGCTGTTGACTGTGAGTGGTGCAAAGAGAGGGATATTGCGTTCTTTCAGATATTCCACCATATCGTCGCCCATGCGTCCGTGTGCCATATTGATAACAGCATCCGGTCGTATTTCACGGACGAACTCCATGAAACGGGTGAAAGAAGAGATCGGATATACATTGTGTCCGGCTTTTTCGAGTGCCAGGATTAGTCCTGTGGCATCCGCCATCTGCCCGGTGATCACAACCTTGCGGGCACCTTCATGATAGAGTCCGTTTTCACGAAGGAACTTTTCATAATCGGTTACGTTGAGAAATTCCATTTCATCATCCGGGTTCTTCACTCCGGCATGGTAAAGAATGTCGGTCGGCTTTTCTACCGGTGCTTCCGGTACGGGGGCGGAGATCAGCTTACCATCAATCTCTTTGCGGACATACGAAAGCAGATTCCGGTAATTTACTTTTCCCGCATTAGTCAGGTATTGACGTATTTGACTCATCTGTACCGAATCGAGATTGCAGATATTGTTTGCGGGATTGGTAGCCATGGAGGTGTACACCGGTATACCTTTGTCGGCCGCCCGTTGTATCTGTTGGCGTTGTTCTTCGACGATGCGCAATCCCATACCGTTGACGAACACCATATCATAGCCCGTCAGTTCGTCCAGGTGATCGGTAGAGACCTCCCTTAGTTTGACAAATGAATTGTCGTTCGCCTTCGAAATATTTCCCAGGTTGATGGTCTGGAAATTGACAAAGGCAATCTTCGTGGCACTGAAGTAGGCTTGCCAGACGAATACCCCGACGAGTATTGCCGCAGCCACACAACAAGTGGTGATGATTTGTTTCTTTTTCATATTGTTTTTTGTTCTTTGGTTTATTTCGTTCTTACTAAATGCCGGCCGGACGATCGGAGATATCCGCTGGCTTAGCCTCTTCCGCTATTTTCTGAACATTTGGTCAATGTCCAGCGACAACCCTACGGAGAAGTTGGTTCCCGTCGTATAGGGTGAATTGGCATAATAATAGTCAGGTCGGTAGTTGAACAGGTTGTTGACGGCCATATTCACATTGATCCCCTTCCATACTCTTTGTGTGAGCGTCAGGTTCCACATGGTATATCCCGGATAAGTAACCTTTTCCGTTCCCGCATTCGGGTCATTGGAAGTATATTGATTGGTTTTCACCTGTGACAAGGCCCGTCCGTCGAGTGACAGATTGAAGTCATAATGATCCCATGTCTTGCCATACTCCAACCGTACCGTAGCCGAATGGGGGCGGGTAGAGCTGAGTTTGGTCTGTCCGTCACGCATGAACTCGTGGATGTACGTATACGAGATACGTGCACCTATGCCGCAAGGATATTTGGCAGAGGCATTGGCATCGATTCCGGCAATGTCTACCCGTGGGGTATTGATATATTTTTGTGCGATCATTCCGTCGGTATCTCTGAAAGAGGTATACTCGATGCGGTCGTGCACCAGGTTATAATATCCTGTCAGCGTAAAATTATAACGGTTTTTGGTATATTCTCCGGAGAGCGAGAAGTTGTGACTGGTTTCCGGCTCCAGATCCGGGTTACCATAAATCATCATGGTGTTTGCCATATAGAAGTTCATGTGCATCTCTTTCAAGGTGGGCGAACGGAACCCCTGCGCATAAGAGCCCCTCAGCGAGCAGTTTCCTATCTTGTACATCAATCCCAGATGCGGTGAGAAATGGCGCACGTTCGATTCGGAGAAGTAGTCGAACCTCAATCCGGCAATCACGTTGAAGTGTTCCGTGGGATTCCAGTCGAACTGTCCGAAAGCATCGGCGGAATGCATGGTATAATCGGCGTTTTCTTTGAACTGATACGACATCAGATAATCTCGTAGATAGTCTCCTCCGACGGTGAGCGTGTTCTTATCGTTGAACGTATAATTGTAAAGCGCGCGTACACTGTGTTGCACATTACTGTAGTCGCGGATATCATTCTTATACGATACCAGATAGTCACTTTTGTCGTACTGGTCGAATGTGTAGGCCAGTTCCAGGTTACTTTTCGTGTTGAAGTCGTAGTTTCCTTTCAGCCCGCCACTGAATCCGCGATAACGGTTCTTGGTTTCCGAGGAGGCATCCCGTTCACGGAAATAATAGCCAGCACGTGCCGTCAGTCGCAATTGCTCGTTCGGGGTGAACATCAGGCGTTCCTTCACGTTCCAGGTTTTATTGCCGTTGATGGTCGTATAATCCCCCTGTTTTACGTTATAAGAGTCTATGTTGGTATATTGTACGTTGGTCTGGCTGTAGAACTTGCCGGCATTGAATCCTACCGTACCCCCATGCCGCTGATCATTATGTACTCCGAAACGAGTATTGAGGTTCAGATTCCACGGATCGTCCGAAGCTTTGGTAATGATATTGATTACCCCCCCGATGGCACTTGAACCATACAGCGTAGAGGCCGCGCCTTTCACTATTTCCACTCGTTCTACATTGTCCAGGTTGAGGCGGTTGTAGTCTATGTTATCCAGTGTTTCTCCGGCCAGACGTTCGCCATCTACCAGAAAGAGGACGGCATTACCGCCAAATCCCTGCATGTTGAGCTTTACCTGCTGATCCATTGAATAAGAGAACTCGATACCCGGTAGCTCTACCTGAAGCAATTGTCCGATATGGGTTGCGTCCACTTTCTTCAGATCGCCGGCTGTGATTACCCGGGTGATGATCGGAGCGTCTTTCAGTAGTTTCGGAGTACGTGTTCCGGTGATAACTACGGTACTCAGATTCATCTGATCTTCTTTCAGAATGAAATCGAGACGACCTTGACGGGCAGCTGTCGTTTTTTTTGTAGCGGTCACATATCCCACAAAAGAGACCTGTACGGTATATTCTTTCTGGTCCGGCAGTGTCAGGGTGTAGCGTCCTTCCGTATCGGTGGTGGTGCCGACAGACGGTTTTTCTTTCAGGGTGATGGTGGCACCCACCAGAGGTTCCTGGGTGGTATCGATCACCCTGCCGGATATTTTATGTTGTGCGGCAGCTGCTGTCGTCAACAAGAGGGCTGCGAAGAAGCAATATGCCGATTTTAGTAGTCTTTGCATATTTATTTTTATTTGTCTTTATCAAAGCATTATGGTTCGTATGGGTAGATGTAGTCAAAAGTCATGTATCCCTTTATGCCCGCAGCATTCATGTAACTCACCAGGCGGATGGCAGCCATTGTGTCGTCTTTCATCCTGAGCAGATAGACTTTGTTGGACGGAGTGTAAATGGGAGGCATTTCACTGGTATCGACGTTGAGCCATTTTGAAAGTTCCGGATTGAAGTCAGACGGAGCATAAATCAGATAACCGTTATCCTCCATCATGTGTGAAACGTCGACAGCTATTTTATTTGTGGTCCATTCGTCGGCGACAAAGGTACCTTGAGGCATGCTGCCTGCGTTTTTCAGTGCACTCAGGCTTTGGTAATCGGTTTCAAGCACCTCACCGCCATTAGTCTTTACATCGTATCGATGAATGGCAAGGTCCCATGTGTCCGGATCATCCGCACCTTCTGCGGTAACTTTGGCCGAGTCAATCTGCAGGGTGTGCAGATTGATGTAGTTCCATTTTGTATATTGGGTAGCATCCACCCGTACCGTACCGCTATGATTGGCATGATCTATCGTAATGAAGCCGAAATCCTTTGCGGTTTCCGGTTCATCATATAGGCTGCTCAATATCCCATTACAAGCTGAGAACGATATAAGCATCGTTCCCAGCAGAGTAATGGCTATTAACAGAGAATTTATTTTCATGTAACTGAGAATGTTCTGTTGTTTTAGTTATTTCGTTTTAATTCATTCATTTTCCGGTACGTCCCCTGTGGCGAAAGTAATGGTCAGTCCGTTCATTACGGCAGGTACCGATATTTCGAAAGTGGGGGTTGCTTTGGCTGCATCGATTGTTCCTTTGAGGGTGCAGGCATACTCTTTAGGTTCTTTGCCTTCCATGCCCATTACGCTTTTTCCTTCTCCATTAATAGTGTATGCGTTGTTCTCTGATTTTACAGTTGCATTGTTAATGGTGAATTCACCGAACGAAGTCGAAGTGTATGTTACGTTTACAGTACCGTCTTCATTGGCGGTCACTTTGATAGTCTGGTCTGCAGCATATTGTCCGTTAGGGAAATACTGGGCAACGGCTTTAGTATATCCCTTATAAGAGCCTGCTGCCATTACTGCTGCCGGAGCTTCTCCTTGAGTGAAAGTGACAGTCAGTCCGTTCATTACTGCCGGTACATTGAACTCGAGGGCAGATGTTTTCTTGTCTTTGCTGATTGTTCCTTCAAATGTGCAATCATATTCTTTAGGGGTGCCCCCATTCATACCCATGGTTGTTTTCCCGTCTCCTTTAACGAGGTACGCGTCATTTTTTAATTCCACAGTGGCATTGCTGATACTGAATTCACCGAATGACTCGGAGGTATAGGCAATGTTTACTGTTCCGTTGTCGTTAGGAGTCAGTGTGATACTTTGTTTGTCAGCATATTGTCCTGCGGGGAAGTATTGCGCCACAGCTTTGGTGTATCCGTCGTATTTTCCGGCTACTACTTGATTGAGAGGTGTTTCTTCATTTTTGTCGTCATTACAAGCTGCACAAGCGCACAGCACAAACATCATAGTCAGTAAGCTCTTAATTTTCATTTGGCATTTTATTTTAGTAGTTAGTATTTTAATAAATGCGTTTTTTTTATCTATGTCGGGATGTTTATAAATCCGGTTGCAAAGTTAGAGGCAATAAAAAGGGTTGACAATACCTAAATGGTATGAAAAAGAACTTGGCGGATACCCATAAATAAGTAATACTAATTAGTAAAATCAAATGATTGATGATGCCGTCCCCCTTGTTTTATCGGTTTCATTTATAGAACCGGTGTATCCGCCGGAAGTCTTTCAAAGAGAGTTATACTGCGAAAGAGATGCTTAATTCATGTTATCGGGAGACCGGGAACGGGTGTGCGGAATCGTACGGCAGACTTGTCTCCCCATATGTGGCTATCGGTTGCCTGATAATTAGATATTAGTAGGTATTGCCTTCACCTGGTGATCTGCGTACTTTTGTGCCATCACCAAAACGTTAAAGTTATGATGGAACTAATCAGCAGAACCCGCAATGGAATGATCACTTACTGTGCCCATTGTAAAGTGTATCATCTGGAATTTGGCAACCTTTTCTTTCGTCTGTCCGAAGCCGGATTTGAGTGTCTACGCAATTATATTGTATCGATTAACGGACCTTACTGTGAAAGGTCGAACAGGAAAATGAATGCCAACCGGAAGATCTTTCTGAAGTTGCCGGCCCAGAATGTCTATTTCTGTGTCTGTACGGCCGAACTTGAAGAACTGAAGTCTCTGGTTTTGCTGCAGTCGCCGGCCGTTGAAGAAACGGATGGCTTGATACCTTTTATGCATGATATTTCATTGAACTAATCTGCCTGTTTGTCTGTTTTTAGAATAGATAAATATCTTAATCGAGCATGGCACATTCTCACGAACATCATCACGAGCACGTCCACGAACTGACGTCGCTCAATAAATCTTTTATAATTGGCATTACGCTGAATATTTTGTTTGTCCTCGTTGAGTTCGGCATCGGTTTCTATTATGATTCTTTGGGGTTGCTTTCCGATGCCGGGCACAACTTGGGCGATGTGGCAAGTCTTGTGCTTGCCATGTTTGCTTTCCGGTTGGCAAAGGTGCATCCCAACAGTCGTTATACATACGGTTATAAAAAGAGTACGGTACTGGTATCTCTGCTCAATGCTGTTATTCTTCTGGTTGCCGTCGGCATTATCATCACCGAGAGTATAGAGAAGTTGTTCCATCCCGTTCCGGTTGAAGGTGCTGCCATTGCCTGGACGGCAGGTGTGGGAGTGGTTATCAATGCCGTTACAGCCTGGCTTTTTATGAAAGATAAGGAAAAAGACCTCAACGTGAAAGGAGCTTATCTGCATATGGCTGCCGATACGTTGGTATCAGTGGGAGTGGTCATTTCGGGTATTATCATCATGTACACCGGTTGGACACTTGTCGATCCGATCATCGGCCTGGTGATTGCCGTCATCATTGTCATCTCAACCTGGAGCTTACTGCACGACAGCCTCCGCCTTTCGCTCGACGGAGTCCCGGTGGGAATAGATAGTGAAAAGATCGGGCGGGTTATCCTGGAGCAACCCGGTGTGGAGAGTTATCACCATCTGCATATCTGGGCATTGAGCACTACCGAAACAGCATTGACTGCCCATATCGTGATAGGCGATCTCCGCCGTATGGAAGAGGTAAAGCGCGAGGTTAAGCATGAACTGGAACATGTCGGGATCACTCATGCCACTTTAGAATTTGAGTATAAAGGAGTATGTTGCGAAGGGGAGGATTGTATTTCTTAAAGTATATTTTCGAAGAAAAGAGCAATTTGTCAAATTGATATTTAAAATCTTGTAGAATCCCGTATTTGTATCCCTCGTCGGGAGTTGTTCGGAAAAACACCGGGAAATGCCGTTGGCGATTTTGTGTTCGGATACTTAATGTGCCGCATGAACTGCTATCTGTCGCTGATTCGGTTGTAATATGTGAAATATGGATCTCTTATTACCTATATCGTTGCTTTCTGACACTTGGTCGCCGTTCGGAAGCGTGGACGAAGTAGAGTAAAACAGTCTTTTTCAAAGCCTTTTTCCGGTTAGGTTATACCATTTTGACCGGATGATTACTTCATCCGGTAAGTATGGTTACGGCATACTGGCCGGATGGTTACTCCCTTTTTTGTCTATCCTTATTGTTTTTCTGTAAAAGTGAAAAACAGAACCCCGTTTTCAGGACTTCTGGAAGGGGTGAAGTTGGCTGCTAAGTCTTCCGGTTACCCTATATGACCGTTTTTAAATAGAGGGTGCGTTAGCAGAATCTTTTAATTTCTGTCTTTTTGATTGTAAAATATCCGTTACGCTTTCCTTATGTGAAGGCTTTAGGGTTTGGCGAAGAAAATAACTTCTTCTTTTGCTATAGTCGAAAACAGTTTTTTACGTACCTTTGCGCACATAACAACTAAAATTAACCTTTTTATTTATGTTTACTGATTTATTGCACTCCTCTTATTTCTCTCTCTTCCTTATTGTTGCGTTGGGCTTCATGTTGGGAAGAATCAAGATTAAGGGGCTATCGCTCGACGTGTCGGCGGTTATCTTCATTGCCCTTCTTTTCGGGCATTTCGGTGTGATTATTCCCAAGGAACTGGGGAATTTCGGATTGGTACTTTTTATCTTTACCATCGGTATCCAGGCGGGGCCGGGATTCTTCGATTCTTTCCGCAGTAAGGGGAAGACGCTGATCATTATTACCATGCTTATCATCAGTTCTGCCTGTCTGACTGCTGTCGGGTTAAAGTATGCGTTTGGCATCGATACACCGAGTGTGGTGGGGCTGGTAGCCGGAGCGCTGACCAGTACACCGGGTTTGGCCGTTGCCATCGACAGCACCAACTCTCCGTTGGCTTCTATCGCTTATGGTATTGCCTATCCGTTTGGCGTGATTGGTGTCATCCTGTTTGTGAAGTTGCTGCCGAAGATAATGCGTATCGACCTTGACAAAGAGGCCCGTCGTCTTGAGATAGAGCGTCGCGGACAGTTTCCGGAACTGGGAACCTGCATTTATCGTATCACGAATCCGAGTGTATTCGGCCGTAGCCTGATGCAGATCAATGCACGTGCCATGACAGGAGCCGTTATCTCACGCCTGAAGCATCAGGAAGAGATATCCATTCCGACAGCCCATACGGTACTCCATGAAGGGGACTACATTCAGGCAGTGGGTAGCGAAGAAGCTCTGACACAACTTGCCGTGTTGGTAGGTGAACGTGAAGAAGGTGAACTTCCGTTGGAAAACACGCAAGAAATCGAATCATTGCTGTTGACCAAGAAGGATATGATCAATAAGCAGTTGGGCGACCTGAACCTGATGAAGAATTTCGGTTGTACCGTGACACGTGTCCGTCGAAGCGGTATCGACCTCTCTCCGTCACCCGACCTGGCATTGAAGTTCGGCGATAAACTGATGGTCGTTGGTGAGAAAGAAGGTATCAAGGGAGTAGCCCGTCTGCTGGGTAATAATGCCAAGAAGCTTTCCGACACGGATTTCTTCCCCATTGCTATGGGTATTGTGCTGGGAGTTCTGTTCGGCAAACTCAATATCTCGTTCCCGGGCGGATTATCCTTTTCACCGGGATTGACAGGTGGTGTGCTGATGGTGGCTTTGCTGCTGAGCGCGATAGGCAAGACCGGGCCTATCCTTTGGTCTATGTCCGGACCTGCCAACCAATTGCTTCGTCAGTTGGGACTGTTGCTTTTCCTTGCCGAGGTAGGTACGTCGGCAGGTAAGAATCTGGTCGCTACTTTCCAGGAGAGCGGTCTGCTGCTGTTCGGAGTAGGTGCCGCCATTACTTTAGTACCGATGCTGATTGCTGTGTTCGTCGGACGTCTGGTGTTTAAGATCAGCTTGCTCGATTTGCTGGGTACCATTACCGGCGGTATGACCAGTACGCCGGGACTTGCGGCTGCCGACTCGATGGTAGACAGCAATATCCCGAGTGTAGCTTATGCGACGGTATATCCGATTGCAATGGTATTCCTGATCCTGTTTATACAGGTGATTGCGACAGTGGTGTACTAAGCCGGCTGACCATAAAAAGATACTGCGGAGGGCACAGAGCATAACTATTCCCAGGAATAGCGCTCTGTGCCCTCCGTGTCTTCTATAGCCGGCAGCGATTCCTTTCCCACAGCCATCAAACCTTTTCTTGCGGATTTTGTTTACACCCTTGTAACTAATCTCAAGAATTATGGACGCTGCAAATACATCGAATCCCTCTGATAAGAAAAAGTTTATCTGGCTGGTGATATTGCTTATCATCGCTATTGTCGTAGCCGTTGTCTGGTGGTGGAACTATCGAAAATACGTATCTACCATAGATGCAAACCTGGATGGCAGTCGTGTGAATGTGTCCGTCCGTGCGATGGCCCCTTTGTCTGCTGTCTTCAAGCAGGAGGGTGACAGCGTGAAGAGAGGTGAACTGCTGGCTGTGCTCGACAGCACGATGACTGAGGATTACCGGATTGTTTCACCTGTCGATGGCTTGATAGCCAAGCAGTGGGTGGTTCCCGGCGATCTGTTGCAGCCGGGCGAGAACATCTTTACCTTGAACGAGGGCAAGAAACTCTGGGTGACTGTCTACTTGCAGGAGACTAAGTTTGATGAAGTCCGTATGGGACAACAGGCTCTTTTCACCCTCGACGCCTATCCCGGACTGACGTTTTACGGCAAAATCTTCTATATCGGTGCCAATACTGCATCCGAGTTTTCCCTGATTCCCCCTGATAACGCATCGGGCAACTATACAAAGGTGGCCCAGCGGATCCCCCTGAAGATATCAATCGACCGGGTAGAAGGTAAAGAGAAACTGAAAGCCAATCTCCGACTGCTTTCGGGGATGTCTGCTAACGTGAAGATCGTCAAAGAATGAAAGAAAGTTCTTCTTATAAATGGATCGTATTGGGCAACATCATGATAGGCACCTTTATGGCGGTGCTCGATTCTACAGTCGTCAATACCGGGCTGCCTGTGATTATGGGTACGCTCGGTGCGGATATCAATGTGGCCGAATGGGTACTGACCGGATACATGCTTTCGATGGCGAGTATTCTTCCTGCTGCCGGATGGCTGTCCGAACGCTTCGGTTATAAAAAGATATATTTCTTGTCCCTACTCGTATTTACGGCCGGTTCCTTCATGTGTGGCAGTTCATCTACCATTGAAGAGCTGATCTTCTGGCGGGTGATCGAAGGTTTCGGATGCGGCATGCTCCTTCCTGTCGGCATGGCTATTGTGAGCGATGTATTCCCTCCCGAACAACGGGGGACGGCATTGGGGTTCTGGTCCATCGCTTCTGCCGCTTCGGTCTCTTTCGGGCCTGCTATCGGTGGATACCTGGTAGATTATATGGACTGGAACTATATCTTTTATGTCAACATCCCGATAGGAATCCTGGCCCTGATCGTCACTGCCATTGTGCAAAAGGAACATGTGAAAGGAACCGGAGTTCCTTTCGATATCCCGGGTTTCATCACTTCAGCCATCTTCTTGCCTGTCTTCATGTACGGGCTTTCCGAAGTCAATTCGTCAACCAATTCCATGGGATGGAGCAGTCCCGTAGTACTTGGTGCCATGTGGATTGCAGTGGTCACTTTTATTCTTTTCCTTTATTTCGAGTTTACCGTCAAGACACCGCTGATCAATCTGCGCCTGTTTGTCGACAGGGACTTTGCGTTGTCCAACCTGATTCTGTTTGTTTTTGGTATCGGCATGTTCGGCAGTACGTTTTTGATTCCGCTCTATTTACAGGACAATCTGGGCTATTCGGCTTTGCAGGCCGGTATGTTTTTCATGCCAGTGGGGATTATCCAGGGAGTGGCTTCTCCTTTGTCCGGCAAACTGATGCAACGGATCAACCCCAAGGTCTTTATCGTGTCGGGAATCCTGTTGATGGCTTTGAGTTTCTATATGAACTATTATCTGTCTTTTCTGACCGAGAAGTGGTACATCATGCTGAGTCTTTATCTGCGCGGACTGGGTATGGGATTGCTCTTCACCCCTTTGCTGACCCTGTCGCTGGTGAATATCCGTAACAGTGATATGGCACAGGCTTCCAGTATCACGAACATTGTCCGGCAGATGGGAGGAAGTTTCGGAGTAGCCATCTTCAGTCATCTGCTGACACAGCGTACGGCTTTTCACACGCAGCGATATGGCGAAGCACTCAACTATACAGGAGACGTATACCGGCAGACCCTTCATTCCTTGAGCCGGTTTATAGAACATACAGGGGGCAGAACGCCCGATACAGCCAAAGAAGTGGCGGAGATGCTGATATTGAAGCGTATCGATCTGGAGGGATACATCAGTGCCATTAACGACGATTTCTTTATCGCCTTTATCGTCACGTTGCTGTGTGTCGTTCCGGTATTGTTTCTCAGGACGAAGAAAGGATAGCATGAAGCAGGCCGGGAGTTGAGGCCTGAGTTTTGTTTCTGTAAGGAGTGCTGCAAGGTTATCTACTTTATTGACTTTATTTTTCCCGGTTCAGATTCATTTTATTACTTTTGTCCCTAATTCAATAATCACATTATAAAAACAACAAAAACATGCGACAAACAATTGCTTCAAAAACTCCCCGTATCGAGGTAGTGGACGCATTGCGCGGTTTTGCCGTGATGGCGATCCTGCTGGTTCATAATCTTGAGCACTTTATCTTTCCTGTATATCCCGACGCAGCCTCCCAACCGGGATGGCTCAATATCCTCGACGAAGGGGTATTCAGTGTAATATTTTCTTTATTTGCCGGGAAAGCGTATGCTATTTTTGCTTTGCTTTTCGGGTTGACGTTCTACATACAGTATACCAACCAACAGAAGAAAGGCAAGGATTTTGGTTACCGTTTTCTTTGGCGTCTGCTCCTGTTGGGTGGTTTTGCCACTTTGAATGCGGCATTCTTCCCCGCAGGAGATGTGTTGCTGCTATTCTGTGTGGTAGGTATTTTCCTGTTTATTGTCCGTAAGTGGAGTGACCGTACGGTATTTATCCTGGCCATTTTCCTGCTGCTGCAACCGGTGGAATGGTATCATTACGTGATGAATCTTTTCAATCCCGCCCATTCTTTGCCCGACTTGGGAGTCGGTCAGATGTATGGCGAAGTAGCCGAATATACCAAGGAAGGAGATTTCTGGAAGTTTATCTGGGGAAATGTAACCTTGGGACAAAAAGCGAGCCTGTTCTGGGCAATAGGTGCAGGACGCTTCCTGCAGACAGCCGGACTGTTTCTGCTGGGAATGTTGATCGGACGAAAGCAACTCTTCGTTGCTTCGGAGGCCACGATCCGCTTTTGGGTGAAAGCCCTGATCTGGAGTGCCGTTCTGTTTGGTCCTCTCTATCAGCTGAAAGTGCAATTGATGGATGCCGGACAGCCGGATATGATACGCCAGACGGTAGGGGTAGTGATGGATATGTGGCAAAAGTTTGCTTTCACAATAGTATTGGTCGCTTCGTTCGTGCTGCTATATCAAACGGAGAAATTCAGGAAGCTGACAGCCGATTTGCGGTTTTATGGTAAGATGAGTCTGACGAACTACATCTCCCAGTCTATTGCCGGAGCTATTATTTATTTCCCGTTCGCGCTGTATCTGGCCCCTTATTGCGGTTATACCGTCAGCCTGCTGATAGGCTTTGCATTCTTCCTTTTGCAGGTTCGTTTCTGTAAATGGTGGCTGAAGGCGCATAAGCAGGGACCTTTGGAAAGCATCTGGCATAAACTGACCTGGATTCGTTCGGAATAACGGCTGGGATGGATTCGTCCATCGGCCGTATCTATGGAAACGGGGTGTGTCATTATTCACAAATGACACACCCCGTTTTTTTATATATGCCGCCTGGAAACCGAAAATATCCAATAAGATTGAAAATGTGTGAACAATCTGTCCGGATGCGGTGTTACATTTATTATCCCTATAAATAGGGATTGTTCCATTATGGAATACTTCTTATCTTTGCCACAAAACTAAACGGATGAAACAAGGGTGCCTGAAAATAATGAGATGGTTTCTGCCTGTGCTATTTATATCGTACATGGCAGGTATCACACTCTTTACTCACTCGCATGTAGTGAATGGGGTGACCATTGTCCATTCGCACCCGTTTAAGAAAGACTCTCCCCATAGTCACACCACGGTCGAATTTCAATTGATTCATTTGCTGAATCACGTGGTGACTACCGGAGCCGGTATCTTTTTTCTCTCTCTTCAGTTTATTGCTTGTCTGCTCTATACCCTTTCGTGGCGTCCGGATAGGGCAGGATACTGTTCGTCCGTCGTGGGCGTGGTATCTTTGCGGGCACCTCCTGCCGGGAGATAGAACATCTCTCTCACTCTCAATGCATTATTTAGAGAAATTTATTTAGTAATTCTACTATCCAAAAATGAAAATGAAGAAATATGTATTTTTCCTCGTTAGCCTGTGCTGTGCCCTGTTGCCTGCTATGGCCGACCAACCGGAACATCCGGAACTGAAAGCGTCTGATGCCAATATCATCGGCCATGTACTCGATAAAAAAACAGGTGAACACCTCTCTTATATAACAATCGCCCTGAAAGGAACTACCATCGGTACGGTGACGGATGCCACCGGACACTATTTCCTGAAAAACCTTCCCGAAGGGAATTTTGTGCTCGAAGCCAGTTCGGTGGGGTATAAAACCATCAGTCGCAATGTCAGTCTCAAGAAAGGAAAGACACTTGAAGAAAATTTTGAGTTGGAAGAAGATGCCGTAGCGCTTGACGGAGTGGTAGTGTCGGCCAATCGCAGCGTGACCAAACGGCGCTTGGCACCTACATTGGTCAATGTGGTAGATATGAAGATGTTTGAGAATACAAACTCGCCTACACTTTCGCAGGGGCTTAACTTCCAGCCCGGTGTCCGGGTCGAAACGAACTGTCAGAATTGCGGTTTCCAGCAGGTGCGCATCAATGGACTGGACGGTCCGTATACACAGATTCTTATCGATTCGCGTCCCATCTTCAGTGCCCTTTCCGGTGTTTACGGATTGGAACAGATTCCTGCCAATATGATCGAGCGGGTAGAGGTGATGCGAGGCGGAGGTTCTGCCCTGTTCGGTTCGTCCGCTATTGCCGGAACCATTAATATCATCACCAAGGAGCCATTGCGCAATTCGGGGCAGTTGGCACATACTCTTACTTCTATCGGCGGCAGCTCGTCTTTCGATAATAATACTTCGCTGAACGCATCGCTGGTGACCGATGATCATCGGGCGGGACTTTATGTGTTCGGACAGAACCGTCACCGGGATGCGTACGATCATGATGGAGACGGTTATTCCGAAATGCCGAAACTTAAAAACCAGACAGTCGGCTTCCGTTCGTTCCTCAAGACAAGCACTTATTCTAAGTTGACATTTGAGTATCATCACTTACAGGAGTTTCGTCGTGGTGGAAACCTGCTGAACCGTCCGCCTCACGAGGCTGACATTGCCGAGCAGATTCAGCACTCCATCAACGGCGGCGGCTTGAAATTCGATTATTTTGCTCCGAATGAAAAACACCGTCTGACCGTTTATACTTCGGCACAGCATACGGACCGCGACAGTTATTATGGCAGCAAAAAAGACCAGAACGCCTATGGAAAGACAACGGACCTGACCTTTATCGGCGGTTCTCAATATGTGTACAGTTTCGGTAAATGCCTTTTCATGCCTGCCGACCTGACTGCGGGATTGGAGTATAACCGGGATAACCTGAAGGACGATATGTGGGGATACAACCGTTATACGAAGCAGACGGTAAATATTGGTAGTGCTTTTTTGCAGAATGAATGGAAAAACGAGAAATGGAGCATTCTGTTGGGCGGACGTCTGGATAAGCACAATCTGATCAACCATGTTATCTTTAGCCCTCGTGCCAATCTCCGTTTCAATCCTTCCGAGGACATTAATCTTCGCCTGAGTTATTCGTCGGGCTTCCGTGCCCCGCAGGCTTTCGACGAAGACCTGCATATTGAGAATGTAGGCGGAACGGTGTCGATGATTGAGCGTGCCAAGAATCTGAAAGAGGAAAAATCTCAGAGTTTCAGCGCTTCAGCCGATATGTATCATCGTTTCGGTGCTTTTCAGGTAAACTTCCTGGTTGAAGGTTTTTATACCAGACTGTCGGATGTATTTGTACTCGAGAACATCGGAGAGCGGGACGGCATTCTTATCAAAGAGCGCCGTAACGGCTCGGGTGCCAAAGTATTGGGACTGTCGATGGAGGGAAAAATGGCTTATCTCTCTTTGTTCCAGTTACAGGCAGGAGTCACGTTGCAACAGAGCCGTTATGACGAACCGGAAAAGTGGAGCGAAACGGCACCGGCCGAGAAGAAGATTTTCCGTACGCCGAATACCTATGGGTACTTTACGGCAACGTATATGCCGATCAAGCCTCTGTCATTATCCCTGTCGGGCACGTACACCGGATCGATGCTGGTGCAGCACATGGCCGGTTATATTGACAAGGATGTGGCGGTGAATACGCGCGATTTCTTCGATATGGGAGTCAAGGTGGCCTATGATTTCAAACTTTATAAGTCGGTGGACTTGCAATTGAGTGCAGGTGTGCAGAATGTGTTCAATGCTTATCAGAACGATTTCGACCAGGGAGTGGAGCGTGACTCCGGATATATTTATGGTCCGGCTGCTCCGCGAAGCTATTTCGCCGGAATAAAGATCAGCTATTAACCCCATTACATTTGAATGGAAACCGAGCTTCTGTTCGGTCGAGATGAAGGCTCTGTTCCGACCGGACAGAGCCTTTGTTTTGCCCGGACGGAGGCTCTGATTGAAAAAAGTATCATGTTGAACACAAATATCTGATTTATTGTTTTTATATTTGTCGGCAGATTGGTTCGCCGAAGCTTTCCTGCTTTGGGCGATTAAAAGGGAATCGGGTGTAACTCCCGGACAGTCCCGCTGCTGTGAAGCTTTATTATAAACATTCCGACAGGATACTCTTTGGCCACTGACTCGTGTAGTCGGGAAGGCGTTCGGAATGGAAGCTAAGTCAGAAGACCTGCCACTCTCGCTGATAAGTCTTGGTTCCTCGTGGGTTAGGAGCGAAGCACGATAGTAACAATCAATATTAAAAACGTAGAACGTATGGAAAACGTAGTTCCTCCGTTCAAAGTAGACGTTGCCGGTACTTTTCTTTTGCCCGCTGCATTGAGAGAAGCCCGTGAGCAATATCGAAACGAACAAATCAGTCTGCTGACCTTGCGTGCTGTCGAAGATGCCGAGATACGGAATCTGGTAGACAGACTGAAGGCGGAAGGGTTGAAGGTGGTCACTGACGGCCGTTTCCGCAGTGATGCGTGGCCGCTCGACTTTATGTGCGGATTGGATGGTATCCGGTTCCGGGATGACAGAAAGACCTCTGTCGAACTGACCGGTCGGATCGATGTACATCACCATCCTGTGCTCGATGATTTTGTCTTTCTTACCGGGGTGACCGGTGGAGATGTAATAGCTAAGCAAGTGCTTCCTGCGCCTTCGCGCCTGCTGGCAGAATTAATGAAAGACGCAAACCGGACCAAACTCGATTCGGTCTATCCCGACCGTGAGATACTGTTGGTAGACCTTGCACAGACGTATCAGAAACTGATTATGGAACTGTACAGATCGGGATGCCGCTATCTGCAACTCGATGATGCAACGCGTACGGTGACGGATAACGCGATCCGTGTCAACAACATGGCATTGGAGAATCTTCCCGCCGATCTTTTCATTGCTTTTCATTCACCTACCGAGATGCTTTTCTCGCTACAGGGGATTCATGCTTTTTTCCTCGATTACGATTCGGAATGTTGCGGCAAGAACCGTTTGTTGTGGTTCATCCGCGAGAAGCAATCTGTGTTTGGCTTCGTACTTTCCCATTATCCCGTGGAGGAAGAGCTGGAAGAGTTGAGAGCCAAGATCGACCAGATCATACGTTATATTCCTTCGCACCGTTTCTCGCTGTGCATACCCAATGCCGAAGTGTTGCCTTCGGAATCTTATGAAGCTGCCGAAGAAAAACAGTGGCATACATTGAAAATGGCTGAAATGGTTGCCGGAGAACTCTGGCCGGAAGAAGGATAGAAATTCTTTATAACTATAGTATATTTTCGTGGAACAGATTCGTGAGAAGCTGTTTAGAGGGGTCCGGGCGATGTGATTTCGACCGGACTTTTTTATCTCTTTCCGGAAAATAATGTATCTTTGGCCTCTGAAATAACCATATCTCTGTTTTTACAACTATGAAGACATATAAACTGCTATTCGTCACACTGCTGGGCACTGTCTGCATCTCCTGTGGTCATCCGTCTCACAAAACCGGAAGTGAGAAGGAAGCGCTGGGCAAACTCCTTTTTCATGATACTTCACTGTCCGAGCCACCCGGGCAATCGTGTGCCACCTGCCATGCTTCTTCCAAGGGATTTGCCGATGAACAAGCCCGTGCCATATCCGAAGGAGCCGTCCAGGGACTCTTTTCCCAGCGCAACTCCATGTCAGTGTGCTATGCGGCCTTTGTACCCGAATTGCATTATGACGATGATGACGAAAACTACGTGGGAGGTTTGTTCTGGGACGGTCGTTCTCCCTCCTTGCAGGATCAGGCAGGCATTCCGCTCTTGAATCCTGTGGAAATGGGAAATAGGGACAAACAGATGGTGGCGGAAAAAGTGAAGCGGACTCCATATTATAACCGGATAGTGCAGATATATGGAGAGACAGAACATGCCGATTCTTTGTTTGCCCATGTTACGGACGCATTGGCCGCTTATCAGGCATCCAGGGAAATCAATCCCTTTACATCCAAGTATGATGCGTATAAAAAAGGAAATTATCAGCTGACCGAACAGGAAGCGAGAGGCAAGGAGCTGTTCAAAAATAAGGGGCAGTGTGCCGAATGTCATGTTCTGGACCGTGACAAACGTGCGCATCGCACGCTGTTTACCGATCATACTTATGATAATCTGGGCATTCCGAAGTTGCCGGATCATCCTCACTATAAGGTAGCGGCAGAATATTTTCTGTTAACTGCGGATTCGGTTGATTTGGGACTGGGAGCCATTGTGAATGCCGAAAGCGAAAATGGCAAGTTCCGTGTACCCACGTTGCGAAATGTCGAACTGACGGCTCCGTATGGTCATAATGGCTATTTTAAGACACTCGAGGAGATTGTACATTTCTATAACGTGCGGGATGTGAGTGATGAATTTCCTCCTGCCGAGTATCCTGCCACCGTGAACAAGGAGGAACTGGGAAACCTCGGACTGACACAGGAAGAAGAAGCCGATATCGTGGCATTTATGAAAACACTGACCGACGGCTATATGAAAGTGCATAAATCGGAGAAGCGCTAGAAACACGAAGAGCGGCCTCGATACCTGTTGGAAGGAGAGGCCGCGTCAGGAATCATTGTTTCAATAATACTTTATCGATGTATCCTTTTAATTGCTCCTTGGATAAAGCTCCCATATTGACCTGGGGTTCGCCTTTCATTGGCACAAACCAAATGGTAGGAATACTCTGAATACCAAAGTCTCTTGCCAGTTCCGGCTCTTTATCGACATCTACTTTATAGATATAAATCTTTCCGGCATACTCTTTGGATAATTCTTCAAGTATCGGGGCCACCATTTTGCAGGGACCGCACCAGTCGGCGTAGAAGTCGACAATAGCCGGTTTGTCACCCAGATACTTCCACTCTTTGGAATGGTTTTCGTAGTCGGCTATCTTTTTCAGAAATTCCGCACGGGTCAGGTGAATGGTGCCCGATTGTGGCTTTTCGGCTTGTACCGTATCTGTAGCGGTGGTCGATTTATTCTCGGATGTTCCTTTGCAAGATGCGAAAGCCAACAGTCCCATGAATAGGAAGGGGATAAGAATGCTCTTTTTCATTTTTTCTGCTTTTTAATGGTTATTAATGGATGATTTCTTTTTTCCAGGTGATACCACTGATGTCGGTCAGTACTAATTCATACTTTCCTTTGGGCAAACTGCCTATAGCCGTATCATCGACTGTAAGGGTCGCTTTGCTTCCGAGTGGGATTACCAGGCTGTGTTTACCCGGAGCTACCCGGGCAATGTATTTATTATCGATATTTCCGATCGGGAAGTCTGCTAATTCTTCTCCTTTCTTTTCCAGTACAATGTCTCCATCGGCATTTTTCAGGCTGATACCAATCAGGAAAGAACCGTATACATCGACACCTTCAACGCGATAAACACTGAATGACAGAGAGTTGTTCTCTATTTGTGCGTCGGATATTTCAATTTTCGGTTTGACGGACTTGTTATGAAGGGGGCCCCAGACGCCATTGTGGAACTCTTGGTTGGTATATAGGCTCAGTGTGAAGATAACGATGGCACCTGCCACGCTGACATTGGCAAATCGCTTGGCGCTTACAGGCAATTCTCCGGAAGTCAGCCATGACAGCCAGGCTGCTTTCTTCTTTAAAGAGAATTTCCGCTCTATCAGATGGTCGACCGAGTACTTTCCTCCGCCGGAAAGGAAGATGGTGAAACCGGCGGCTACACCCAGAATACCGATCTGCCATTCGTCCAGACAGGTGGTTCCCAACCATCCTGACCCCAGGAGAATGCCAGTGGCCAGACTGAATACGCCGATACTCATCAGACGGGTGAAGAACCCCAACATATAAAGCAGTCCGACTATACCTTCTACAAGAGTAAAAATCACCATTGCCCACCATAACATATCAGGTGTCGATACCAGATATTCGATGACCGGGCGGATACCTATCGAATTGGGAAGGAAATGGTTAAACTTCTCTCCGATGTATCCGGCACTGTCCGGTATCAGCTTATTCTCGAGTACGAGGCGTCGCCAGAAAGCCGAAAAGTAAGTCCATCCCACTACAAGACGTAGTGAGAGCGTAAAGATGCCTGCAAGTATGTAGGCTCTCGATTGTTCTTGTTCGTTTGTGGTTGTCATAAGAGGTGTGATTAGTTTGTTTTTTTAGGGGTACTGTCTGTTTTAAACAGATTCAAGAGCAGGCTGCCCATAACAGCTCCCCAAAGGGTACTGTTGACCGGTGAAGAGGTAATGGGACAAGTTCCGCTGGTGCAACCTACGTATTTCCAATACAGGAATCCTCCTACAGCTCCAATGACGAGACCGATAAATGTGAGTCGGTTCTTTTTCAAAAATGCTTTAATCATCTTTATTTCAGGGTGTTTTAGAATCTGTCTGAATTTTGTTCGAGATTGTTTTGAGATTTATTTTCAAGGATATTCTCTCGTCTCTGTGAAGGCATAGCGGGCTATGTGACGCATGAAAACAAGGAAATAGATCGAAAAAGAGACTCAAAACAGATCGATAAAAACCATATAAAAGTTTATTCAAGGAAAATTTAAACAGGTTCTTAATTAATTGTTTTCTTATAAAACAAATTTCCAACGGAAAGTACTACGGGGATAACATTCTTTATGAAATGAAGAAGGAAGGAGGTAGTAGGTGTGTTGTATCCGGTAGAGAGGTAGTTCGGTTGGGGGGTGAATTGATTTCACCACAAATTGAAACAGAGTCCTACGGAGTTTTCTGTTATTTTCTTCTCTGTGGAACTCTGTGTTACCCTGTGATGGTGAGACTTTCTAATAGTTCATCTCCCTATGCCATTAATGCATTGGCCCGATGAACCTTGTTACCTGTACTGAAAGCAAGTTGTAACTCAGCCGGCAATCTTTATATTCCCTTTTTTGTTGCAATAGCGTTTGCACTGTTGGCAGATGTCGTATCCGAGCATGGCACCCAGAATGAAATCTTCTTCCGGAGTGAGATGGTTTAAAGGCCGAATAATGATATGTCGTATGGCATCCATACATTCGGCCTTACCAAAGAACAGATTTATCTTATTGGCGTTTACTTCTTGTATCAGGTAGCTGATATTCTGTCTTTCCAGACGGCGTATGGCAAAGGCTTCGTGTTCCTTGTTCATCGTATAGAGTACCATGTTGCGTACTCCCTTCTTGAATTCGTATACATGGTTCAGGAAAATTCGTATTTCACCCGGAACCTTTCGTTCGATAGCCATAACGTTCGTTGGAGTTTTTAAATTAGTTGATACATTCTTTTTTCAAGGCTTCAGTCCATTGAGCGATACGCTCGTCGGTTTTGCCATCTTCGTTCACTTCATCTAAAGGAAGTCCTACAAACTTGCCGTTGATTACCGCGACAGAAGAGTCGAATGTGTAGCCCGACGGATCGGTTGCCCCGCAGAAGGTGCAGTGGGTGTCTTTAAGTTCTTCGTATAAGATGCCGATACCGTCGCAGAAGGTGTCACTGTAAGAGTCTGAATCGCCACAGCCGAAGAGGGCTACGAATTTGTGAGACAAGTCAGCCTTCTTCAGTACTTTGATACCGTCGTACCAGTCATCCTGAAGCTCGCCTGCTCCCCACGTAGAGGTCCCCAGTACTAATACATCATATTCTTTCACTAACTCGTCGTTCAGTTTTGAGGCATCGTGGATGTCACCATTGGGAACGTTCAGTTTTTCTGCAATCCGGTGGGCTACATCTTCGGTAGTCCCCGTTGTGGAACCGTAAAATACTCCAATCTTATTCATTTCTGATCTTGTTTTTAAATGATACGGCAAAGATAGGCGGTCCGGCAGAAATAGAAAATCCCCATTTATAATGGAAATAGCAGGGTAGCTATCACTATAAATGGGGAGGAGTGGGGGGCGATTGTTATCAATGGTGGAACAGGCGGATACCTGTAAAGGCCATTGCTATGTCGTATTTATCACAAGTTTCTATCACATGATCGTCACGAACAGAACCTCCCGGTTGGGCAATGTAGCTCACACCGCTTTTGTGCGCGCGCTCAATGTTGTCTCCAAACGGGAAGAAAGCATCCGATCCTAAAGCTACGCCCGATTGGGTATCGAGCCATGCACGTTTTTCTTCACGGGTCAGCACTTCCGGTTTCCGGGTGAAGAATTGTTCCCATACACCATCGGCCAGCACGTCCATGTAGTCGTCCGAGATGTATACATCGATTGTATTGTCGCGGTCGGCACGGCGTATTTTTTCTTTCCAGGGCAGATTCATTACTTTCGGGTGTTGGCGCAAATACCAGATATCGGCTTTGTTTCCGGCCAGGCGGGTACAATGAATGCGTGATTGCTGTCCTGCACCGATGCCGATGGCTTGTCCGTCTTTGGCATAGCAGACAGAGTTGGATTGTGTATATTTTAAAGTGATCAGTGCGATAATCAGGTCGCGTTGGGCATCGGCCGGGATGATCCGGTTACGGGTAGGCATTTCCTTTAGCAGGCTTTCGTCTATCTTCAGTTCGTTTCGTCCCTGTTCAAATGTGATTCCGAATACATCCTTATGTTCGATGGGAGCCGGACGGTAGGCCGGATCGATCTTGATGACATTATATGTACCTTTACGTTTGTTTCTCAGGATCTCAAGTGCTTCCGGAGTATAGCCGGGAGCAATCACGCCATCCGATACTTCACGGTTGATGATTCGGGCAGTCGGTTCGTCACAGATATCGGAAAGGGCGATAAAGTCTCCGTATGATGACATTCGGTCCGCACCTCGGGCACGGGCGTATGCAGTTGCCATCGGAGAGAGTTCCATGTCGTCTACGAAATAAATCTTCTTCAACGTGTCGTTCATTTCTACTGCTACCGCAGCACCTGCCGGGCTTACATGCTTGAATGAAGCAGCTGCCGGAAGTCCGGTCGCTTCTTTCAGCTCTTTCACTAATTGCCAACTGTTGAGGGCGTCCAATAGATTGATATATCCGGGGCGTCCGTTCAGGACTTCGATAGGCAGCTCACCTTCTTTAATAAAGATACGCGCGGGCTTTTGGTTGGGGTTGCAACCGTATTTCAGTTCCAGTTCGTTTGTCATATTGTTTATGTTTTAGTTGAATTGTGCAAAGGTAAAAAATAGTGGTGAACGATGAATAATAATCTGTGATTTTGTTGCTTGCAGACCGTCCTGTTTAGTCATTTCTTATCCTTTTTTAGTCTGTTTATAGTGAAAATACCTATTTATGGTGATTGTATGCCACCAAAATATTGTGTTTCTTTGCACCCGTAATATAAATAAGGTGTTTGATGGATAAACTGCAAAAATATAAGCCTACCGATAAAATGATCGACCTTATCGGTGATAATTATTCTCTTTTACAAGTTATGAGCCGGTTTGGACTTTCGCTGGGGTTTGGTGACAAAACGGTGAAAGAAGTCTGCGAAATGAATAATGTCGATTGTCAGACGTTTCTGGTAGTCGTTAACTTCATGGCCGAGGGATTCTCGCGTATGGACGGCAGTGCCGATGATATTTCGATACCGGCCCTGGTCGATTATCTGAGACAGGCGCATATTTATTTCCTTGATTACTGCCTGCCTGCCATCCGGAGGAAACTGATTGAAGCCATTGACTGTTCGCAGGACGATGTCTCCTTCCTTATTCTAAAGTTCTTTGACGGATATATGCGGGAGGTACGCAAGCACATGGAGTATGAAGAAAAGACAGTGTTTAAGTATGTAGATACACTGATTCATGGCAATGCTCCCAAGAATTATCAGATCAGCACCTTCTCGAAACATCACGATCAGGTAGGGGAACGCCTAACGGAACTGAAGAACATTATTATTAAATACTGTCCTGCCAAGGCCAATACCAATGTGCTGAATGCTGCCTTGTTCGATATATATGCTTGCGAAGAGGGACTTGAATCACATTGCAAAGTAGAAGATTATCTGTTTGTTCCTGCCATTCTGAAATTGGAAAGGAGGATGCGAGAAAATGAAAAATAATGAATCAATCCGTATAGCTGTCGCCGAGACTTCGGTGATCATACGCAGTGGTCTGACACTGGCCCTGAAACGTTTACCCAATTTAAAGATTCAACCGGTGGAGTTATTGTCGGTAGAGGCGCTTAATGATTGTCTGCGTACGCAGTTTCCTGACATACTGGTTGTCAATCCCACCTTTGGTGACTTTTTTGATGTGGCGCGTTTCCGTGAAGAGACTGCCGGCAAAGGAATCCGGGTAGTAGCGTTGGTCAGTTCGTTTATCGATGCTTCGTTGCTCAGTAAATACGATGCGTCTTTTTCTATTTTCGATGATTTGGAGGCATTGGCCAATAAAATCAATCTTTTGCAGAATATCGAGCCCGAAGAAGAGGAGGACAATCAAGAGAATTTGAGCCAGCGTGAAAAGGAGATTGTGATTTGTGTGGTGAAAGGAATGACCAATAAGGAGATAGCCGAAAAGCTGTTCCTCTCCATCCATACTGTGATTACACATCGCAGAAACATCAGCAAGAAGTTGCAAATACACAGTGCGGCCGGTCTGACCATCTATGCTATTGTAAATAAGCTGGTTGAGCTTAGTGATGTGAAGGATTTATAGCTCTAAAAGAATGTTATAAAACATAAAAGCGTTTGCTGAATCCGAAAAAAGCCGTACCTTTGCAGTGCAGTTGAGAAATTGCTATTTAAGGTAAAATAGAATATTAGGTATTAGATAAAGATTTAAGGTATTAAAAAGTTTCAAGTGATTTTCAATTAGGTAAAGATTTTTAAAGGTAAAAGAAGAATAGGTTATTGAAAGTTTTTTAGGTAAAAAGAAGATTGTGTTTTTAGGAATTTTGAGGTAATAAAGAAAAGCCTTTATGGCTTTTCTGATGTGGGGCGGGTAATTCTACTTAAGAATTTACTCGTTTTTTTATGCTCGGAACTCACTGCAAATTATGTGGATAAATAATTTATTTCATTGAGAATCAGATGATGGGATCTGTATTGGTCCGTGTAATCTGTGGTGAAATAGATTCATAACAAAATCCCGACGAAATCACTTCGGCGGGATTGTTTCTTTTACTCAAATGTGGCTACGTAATAAAATTATGACTAATTAATTAAATTCTGATACTGCAAAGATAGGCGGTTTCGACGGTTGCCACAATCCCCTTTTTAGGGTATATTATGTAGAGTATCTCACTATATGTAGTTACTTTCCGTTTTTTGAGACTGTTTTTTCCCAGGTTCGGCTCTCCGGATTGAACTGTTTGACTACTTTAGCCGGACTGCCGGCACAGACAGAGTAGGGAGGGATGGAGCGACTGACTACACTTCCGGCAGCTACTACGCAATGTTTGCCCAGTGTCACGCCGGGTAAAATCACCGAATTGGCACCTACCCATACATCATCTTCAATCGTGATGGGTTGTGTGCTTACTCCTTGTTCGTCTATCCGCTTGCCTGCGTCCTGATAATTATGGTTCAGGCCGGTTACGGTTACATTCTGTGCCAGGTTTACATGGTTGCCGATGGTTGCGGGACCGATAATGGTGTTGCCCAGTCCGATTCGGGTATATTCCCCGATAATCAGGTCGCCTACAGCATTGTTCAGACACGAAAAATCTTCCACTACCGAATACTTCCCGAGAGAGAAGAGATTGAATGGGGGAAGATCCTGGCGTACGCTACGGTAAATCACAGAGCCTTTTCCACGTTTTAGGTAGAGGAAAGAGAATATACGTATCCACCAGTTGGGACGTGTTTTTACCGGATGCATAATAAAACGGTGTACAGCTTGTTTCAGTGCGGGATTCTGCTTGATTTTCTCTTTCAGTGCCATAATCGGGAGAGTTGGTTATTTTTTTGTTTTTTGTCGTACCAGATAATCCGGGATAGCCAGACAAATGATGAACATCAGTATATAAAGTAAGCTCCACCACTTCAGAGACAGGCTCCAGTCGTAGCAAAGCAATGCCGTTGCAATAAGTGCAATACTTATTAAATTCGTTTTCCGGGAAGGAAGAATCCATCTGAGTATTTTGTTGCAATAATCCCAGTGGGCAGTGAATATTGCTTCCGGAAGTGCGCGGAGCGCTTTGGAAAATCTTACTTTATAGCGTGGAGTACGTATGTCGCTGCTATAAACTTTCACTTTTTCCAGATATTCCACGAAAATACCTTGCCGGACTAATCTTCTTTCCAGATTGCTCTTGCGGCTCTTTTGATTCTTTTTCAGCCATTTCAAGTCCAATACCATGTCCGCACCGTATAAAGCCGATGACACTCCCAGGCGGGTTGCCCCTTTCCCGAACAGGGCCTGAGTGATTTCTTCGTTCAGAGCCTGAAAGTATTGTTTGCGGGTCGAACGCTTTTCTGTGATGTGACGGAGTTGAATGGCTTGGATGCCGGCATCGAAAACGCTGTTGATTTCCTCCAGGAAGGCAGGTTCGATCCGGGTGGTTTCTCCCAGGACGACTACACCATCGAAATCATTTTCATTCAGTGCAGCTATAGCTTCTGTCAGGTCTTCATAAGTGAATACTTGATATAACTCTTCCGGATAATGGGGTAAGGGGAGGGAAGTGCTATCCGGGGGAACCAGAATGGCGAATCTATGTCTTTTTCCTGCTTGGGGATATGGAGCGTCGTTTCTTAGAGAAGCTGCTATTGCCAAAATTCCCAGATAAACAGTCATCAGACTGAAGCATAGAAATAAGATGAAATCTGTTGTTTGAATAAAAGTATCCATGATCCGATATCGTACGGTTATACGTTTTCTTTTTGTATAAACGCGGTGAAAGTCCTTAGGATAATCTCCATGTCGAGTAAGAAAGAAAACGTTTGGGCATATTTAATGTCCAGTTGTTTACGTTCATCGGCAGACAACTTTCCACTGCTTCCGCGTTTTTCTACTTGCCAAAGTCCGGTTAGTCCTGCCGGTCCCATAAAGCGGTCAATATATTCATCGCTTGTCAACAGTTCCGCTTCGTAAAGCGGGAGGGGTCGGTTGCCTACGATAGACATATCTCCCTTCAATATATTGACCAATTGCGGCAACTCGTCGATACTGTATTTGCGGATGATGCGTCCTACTTTGGTGATGCGGGGATCATTCTCCAATTTAACGAATGCATTCTTTTTTTCTATCGATTTTTTGCTTGTATAGTTTTGTTCGGATATGATGAAGTCATCTGAAATTAGCATGGTCTCTTCTTCGTTCAGTTCTATATCGTCACCGATCAGGAACTCTTCTCCGCTCAGTTCCGGTTCTTCTTCTGTCTGATATTGATTGAGCTGGTTGAAGTCTCTCAGATGCTTGTCTGCGTCTGTGTACATGGAGCGGAACTTCAGGAAGTCGAATATTTTATAATTGCTTCCTACCCGTTTCGACTTGTATACCACAGCACCTTTACTTTCCAGGCGGATGGCTACAGCCGTAATTATCAGTATTGGCGACAAACATAATATGGCGATAGAAGAGAAGACGATATCAAATAATCTTTTCCATAAAGGGAGCTTGAAGAACTGTAGATTTGCTCCTTTTTTGTGGATATCATTAATCTTTTGCTGCTTGCGCCGCATCATAAACTCCGTTATGTCTTTAAAAGTTTCGGGGGTAGAATTAAATGGTATTGAATTATTGATACCGGCCTTCAGGTAAGCGGGTCGGTCTTCCTTATTGATTCCCTCTGTAACGAGAGCGATATATACTCCCGGAAATTTCTTTCTCAGATATTGGATTTCGGGGATGTCTTTTGAGATGATCCGTTGCTCGAAAAGAATCACTATGTCATATTTCTCACGTATTTTATCGATAAATTCGCTTGCTTTTCTACTGTTTTGAATGGCATAAAATGCCCCTTCAGCTATCTTAGAGAATTGTTCGATAGTATCAGCATGTCTCCCAATATAAATGAGATGTAACATTTATTCTATGATTTTTTTGACACGTATTTTTAGTTCCATTGGGTTGAAAGGTTTCAGGATATAATCTACAGCTCCTTCTTGCAGCAGCCTGATCCTTTCACTGGTACTTTCTTCACTGGAAAGCATGATGACGGGTATGTCTTTGAACAACTCATTACATTTTAAATAATGTAGAAATTCGTCCCCTCTCATCAGCGGCATGCGTATATCCGATATAATCAGATCGGGTGTTTTTCCTTCATGTAGCCATTCAAGTGCGTGGATGGGGTCGGGAAAATATTGAATATCATAATCTTTTCCTAAATAGATTGATGCGACCTTAGCGATAGTTTCTTTATCGTCAACAAGTAATATTAGCTTTCTCATAATGTGATTCGTAAGAGTTATGTTGTTTGTCTTGCTGTTTGTTCTCTTGATATGTATGGAGTATGCTTACTCTATACTGCAAATATATATAATATTTTTGTAACAATGTTCTCTAAAAGAAGTGTTTTTATATGAAGACTCTCTTTTAGACATAAAAAAGAGCCGGGAAACGTTTATTGCCCGGCTCACACAATTGTTTGTTTTAATTTTTATTGGTTTGGAACACTTTTGTGTTATCAAAATCGTTCCACCATTTCTTGTTATCCGCTCCGCCCGTGGTGACCCATCCGGCGAATTGAGAATATGCCTTTTGAATCTGTGTATATTCCAATGGCCACTTAAATTGGGTCGGAACCATGATTCCCCAAGCCAGGTTATCTTTACTGATGTAATACTTCTTTCCATTGAGAGAAGAGGCGTCGTTATTCCCTCCGAATAACTCAGTGTTTGCCAGTAGGGTCGGCCGGTATCCGGCTACGTGAATCTCTTTTCGTTTGCTTCCCCTGTCTGTGATGATAAAAATATTCAAGTTATTGATATTAAGAGCATCACTGCTTGGTGCAACAGACGAGTCGAATCTGAGTGTGAAATGAATGGTCTGGGTATTCTTTTGATTGTTGTCACTTCCGGATACCGTGTTGACAAATGAGCCTGTCGGACGTTCCATCAATGCATGTGCATTGTCGAATAGAGGAACTACTGCATACTCTTGTCCCTTCTCTATGTTTTTGTCTGTCAGCTCAAAAGATACCGGCTGATAATTGTCGGCGTAGGTGACAGCTTGTGTGACGGCAGATGCCGGAATTTCATCAAACATGATCGCTGCGGCAATTGTCTTCTGCGCACCGACCGCACGCAGTTCGACAGACAGATCGAATTCGGTGACTTTATTGTGTTTATCGATGCTTATTTTCCTCTTTTTAACCTCCAGTACGATATCGTTCATATCGTAATCTCCATACAAAGGCCATTGGTCTTCAAACAGATATGTATAGTTATGATTGTCATCTACAATGATGGGGAACACCGGATCGGAAGGCTCGGGAGCCGGATCGGGTACCTCTGCTTTTCCGTTGCAGCCGGTAATGATTACGTCCGGACTTTCGGAGAAGGTCACTTCACTTCCTGCCTGATACATGTCCGGATTGGAGCAACTGATCTTTCCGGTGATACACAATCTGCCATTAAAACGGATATCCCAATTTTGGATTTGTACTTTTTCGGTCGCTTTTAATAAAGAGGTTTCATTGCCTTCACCGTTAACCGATAAACCGGATTTAGCAATTATATTTTTGGCTTTTATCATCGAACCATTCGCTAAAGTCACTTTAGCATTGTCATAGAACTCAATATCATCGGCTTCTTCGAAGAGTTCGTTCTCTTCATCGTCTTCTTTTTCTTCGGCTATCACTCCATGATCCAGATAAACGATGCCGCCTGCCTTCATGTGCTCTACAAACAGCATACAATTGTTATATAGCGAACCTCCCGCTTCACCACTATCATAAGTATCAAATTCCATTTCGCCGAAATTCACATTCGTACTTCCCGCAGCTTCATATGTCTTAGCTTCTATCTTACATTCTGGCGCATTATATACAATGGAAGGCGTATTTAGCTTTATCGTATTCTCTACATCCAGTTTTCCGAAATTGTGGATGTTGCCTCCTTGCGAAGCATCCAGACTATTCGTGATGTCCGTTTTGTGTCCATTGTAAAGAATATCGTTGGTGTTCAATTTCATATTCTTTGTTTTCAGATCACCGAAATTGCAAATAGTGCTGTATGTGTTACATATCAATTGATCGGATAAAGATACTTCTGCTCCGGATTGGATTGTTAAAGTACTTGTATTCTGCAGCATCAGATATTTTCCATTAATCTTTCCATCCTTCAAAACAATAATATCCAGGAAGTCTTGGGTGACCTGTGCCAGTTCCCAGGTCCCTTGTATATAGACGGTCGCTTTGTTCGAGTTGCTGAGAGAGGTATCTGTGAATTTACCTGAAAAGTTTCCCGTAACAATATAGGTTTGGCCTCCTTGCAGAACCTGTGAAGGACTTGTTACCGGGATAGCCCGGCTGATGTCATAGCTTTGTTCTGTTCTTTTCGGAATGTCAATACCTCCGTTATTCCCCCTGGTGGTTGCAAAAGCTCTCGTTTTGATTGCAGATGTACCTGTAAAAGAGCACTGAATATGGGAGGTTGACTCGTCGATTTCTACCTGTTTAATCCGGTCTCTGCCACGTGGGTCAGTCTGACGGACATAAAGATATTTGGTATCTTTGGAAGATACCACTTCGGTCTGATAAGTTTCTCCCTTCCTGGCAACTCCTTTGGCTAAGGTATTATAGGGCTCTTCTGTCGTTGCTTCAAGCGGGTTTTTATCTACTATTTCTACGGTATAATAATACTGTCCGTCAAATTCGTCGTTAACCTCTACATTGAATTTAATGGCATGGGTCGACGACCAGTCAAATCCGGTCGGTGCACTGATTTCCTCCATCGGATTAGGAGTCTTATACTCCGGATCATAGAGAGTTTTGTTGTCGTCTACACAAGCGGATATGCCCGCAGCCGTAACCAGTATCGACGCAGCAATACATAGTTTGTTAATTGATGTTTTCATACCTGTTTGTTTTGCTCAATATTTGCAAATATGCAATACAAATATACAACTATAAATTGAGGTATATGGTTTAGTTAATAACTATCTATAACTCAATTAACAAAATTTATCAAGGGGAGGGGCATGCTTTGAAAAGAGCCCTTTCACTCCCCTGAGACGGAAAAGCGGAATTCAAACAGGTTATTGTTGTGTGGAAGCGATCAATAAAACATTTTTTATTCGACCCTTTTAGTTATTTCACCGATCAGGCAAGAGTTCATCTTGTATCTGATCTCTTTATTATCGAGTCCGTGTCCTAAGAGGAACATCAATTTGGTCACTGCACATTCCGGCGTGCTGTCATAGCCACTGATCACCCCTGCCTGTAGTAATTGGATTCCTGTTCCGTAACGTTCCATTTCGACGGCGCCGGAAGCGCATTGGGTGATGTTGACGATGATGATTCCCCGGTCGGTGGCATCTTTCAGTTCTCTGATGAACCACTCCTTTTGGGGAGCATTTCCCGATCCGAAAGTTTTGAGTACCACTGCTTTGAGTCCCGGTACATGAAGCAGTGCCGAAACAATGCCCTCTTGTATTCCGGGGAAAAGCGTGAGTATTACTACATTGGTATCGAATAGATAGTGTGGTTTCAGGGGCTTGCTCAAATCCGGTTTGCGAATCAGGTTGGGTTCATATTTAATATGTATACCTACCCGGGCCAGTGGCGGATAGTTGAATGAACGGAAAGCGTTAAAGTTTTCAGCATTGATTTTAGTCGTGCGATTGCCACGCATCAGATGGTTTTCAAAAAAGATGCAGACCTCGGGAACGATGGCCGTACCGTCCGGATTTTTGGCTGCCGCGATTTCAATGGCTGTAATCAGGTTTTCCTTACCGTCCGTCCGCAGCGTACCGATCGGGAGCTGAGAGCCGGTCAGGATGACGGGCTTACTCAGATTCTCGAGCATGAAACTGAGAGCAGAAGCTGTATAGGCCATTGTGTCGGTGCCGTGCAGGATCACAAAGCCGTCAAAAGAATCGTAGTTGTAGTTGATTATTTCAACCAGTTTGGCCCAAAATGCCGGTTCCATATCCGAGGAGTCGATGGGGGGATCAAACTGGTAAGAAGAGATACGATAATTGAATCTTTTTAGTTCGGGTACGTGTTTTAGTAGATGGTCGAAATTAAAATTTTCCAGAGCACCGGTTTCTGGGTTTTCTATCATTCCGATAGTTCCACCCGTATAAATAAGTAGTACGGAGGGGTAATCTGCTTTCATATCTGTGTCATTTTTGCTATTTTCCCGACAAAGATAACAATTTTAAGTGATGAACGGCGAATGAAAAACAATAAACTTTCAATGACAAACGGTTTTCGATGATGAACGGCGGGGAGGGGGGAGCATTCACCACAGAAGTTCACACAGAATTCCATATTGTGTGGCTAGTCTATTGATAACTAATGAAATTAATCTGTGCAAATCTGTGTGAGCTTCTGTGGTGGATACATCTTTTTGGGGGATTGATTTATCTCAAATCATTGGACGATAAATTCAAAATAGCTTTTAAGCGTGTGATTGCTTTCTCCGGGTTCTTCTCTTCATGGAGCAGAGTGACAAAACGGCTGCCGATGATGGCTCCCGAGGCATTTTCGCAAGCGGCACGGAAGGTAGCCTCGTTGCTGATACCGAAACCGACCATCCGGGGATTGCGAAGATTCATTTTTTCGATCTTTTTAAAGTAAGCACGTTTTTGCCCGTCAAAGTCTTGTTGAGCTCCTGTGGTGGCAGCCGATGAAACCATATAAATGAATCCGTCGGTGTGTTCATCAATCTCGCGTACGCGTTCTTCACTTGTTTCAGGGGTGATAAGCATGATTACCTTCACGTCATACCGCTCTGCAATGGTGCGGAAGTGTTCCTGATAGTCTTTGAAAGGAAGGTCGGGAATGATGACTCCGTCAATGCCGCATTCGGCGCATTGCCGGCAGAAGTTGTCAAAGCCGAACTGCATGATCGGGTTGAGATATCCCATCAGGATTAATGGGATTTTTACATCCCGACGGATGTCGTGCAGTTGTTCAAACAATAGTCTGAGTGACATTCCGTTGCGGAGGGCCTGCGTGGCGGCATTCTGAATCACCATACCGTCAGCCATCGGATCGCTGAAAGGAATACCGACTTCAATCATGTTCACTCCATGTTTTTCAAGAGTACGGATTACTTCGGTTGTCCCTTCGAGAGTAGGATAGCCGGCACAAAAATAGATGGATAGCAAATCCCTGGGATTGCTGTCGAAAAGTTGGTTTATTCTGTTCATATACTTTTATTTTTATCTGTTACTGTCTTATGTGAATATAGGGTTGGTGCAGATGCGGGTTATTTCCTCAGTTCCTCCAGAAAGTGCCTGAGTCTTTCCACATCTTTCAATCCCGGTTTTGTTTCGAAACGGCTGTTCAGATCGAAGCCTGCCAGTTGTGGATGGCGCAACTCTTTCAGTGTAGGCGGACTGTATGGATTGATGCCTCCACTAAGCAGAAAAGGCTTTTTCCCTTTATAGCTGTTTAACATGCTCCAGTCGAACTGATTTCCTGAGCCGCCATGTTGTTCGCATTTGGTGTCGAACAGGAAATAGTCGCAGGACTCTTCATAAGTTCCGATGTTTTCAAAGTCTTTTCTTCGGGCAATGGAGAATGCTTTGATCAGCCGCAGTCCGGTAGCCCGGAGCGAATGACAGTATTCCGGCGATTCATTGCCATGCAGCTGGATATAATCCAGGCTGAAACGGTCGGCAAATATTTCGATCTCCTTTTTGTCTTCGTTGACAAAGACACCGACACGCTTTGCTTTGACCGGCATGTAGGCAGGAAGTTCGTAGAGGCAACGGGGAGATTTCGGATAGAAGATGAAGCCTATCATGTCCACCTTTAGTTGCTCTACCTCACGAATATTTTCAGCTTCGCGCATCCCGCAGACTTTTATTAATTTGTCGTTCATCATTTTGAGCTCTTTATTGAATGGTTTTGATTCCACCACAGATTACACGGATTCTCACAGATTAATAATTTATTTCATTGAGAATTATATTAAAGTATCTGTGTTAATCTGTGTAATCTGTGGTGAATTCAGGTCGTTTATAAATTCTTTTAATTTCTGTCCGGGCTGTTGGGTTTTCATAAACGTTTCTCCGATCAGGAATCCCCGGAACCCGGCTTTACGCAGGCGTTTCACTGTTTCCGGATCCGAGATGCCGCTTTCCGATACCAACAGCGCATCCTGAGGCAACTGTCCGGCTAACCGGAAAGAATTCTCTACATCTGTGAAGAAAGTGCCCAGGTTGCGGTTATTGATACCTACCATGTCTATCTCCTTATTTATAAATGGCAGTTCTTCGGCAGTATGAATCTCTAGCAAGACTTCCAGTCCCAATTCATGGGCTTTTGCGGCAAGCGCATGACATTGATCGGCCTCCAGTGCGGCGGCTATCAGCAATATGGCGTCGGCTCCCACAATTTTGGCCTGGAACAGTTGATATTCATCGATTATAAAATCTTTGCGCAGGATCGGGATATTCACCAAAGGGCGTGCTGTGCGAATATCCTTCAGGCTTCCTCCGAAGAATTTTTCATCCGTGAGTATAGAAAGCGCCGAAGCACCGGCGGCTATATAGTCCGGCACGACTTGTTCCGGACATGCATTTTCATAGATCCAGCCTTTGGACGGAGACCGGCGTTTGAACTCGGCAATGATACCGGTAGCCGAAGAGGCCAGTGCCTGCTTCATGGAGTAGCCCGGCTGTACCTCGTCAGATAACTTCTCCTGAAGCTGTTCCGATGGGATGGCCTGTTTCTGCAGGTCGATCTCAAAACGTTTATTGGCAATGATTTCAGATAATATATCTTTCATGTTTCTTTGATGGGTGATAGCTTTTCTATCCGTTTAGTTCGACAAATTTCTTTAAAGTCTCCCGTGCCTTGCCGCTTTCCAGTGATTCCCGTGCCAGGGCGATACATTCTTCTATCGGTTTCTCCGGACAAATCACCCGGATGGCAAAGGCCGCATTGACGATCACCACATTCTTCTGTGCTTCGGTGGCTGTTCCCTCCATTACGGCGTCAAATATTCTTGCGGCATCTTCCGGGGTATTTCCACCGTCGAGTTCGGATTCCCGACAGCGGTTGAAGCCCAGGCTCTCCGGAGTGTAGATTTTCTCGTTTCCACATGTCGCCACTTTAAATTCATCGGTCAGAGAGATTTCGTCATATCCGTCCAGGCTATGTACTACCGCAAAGCGGGTAGCGCTTTCCTGATAGGTATAGGTATACAGGCGGAGCAGCGGGAGGTTGTATACTCCGAGCAGTTGATAGGTGGGGATGACAGGGTTTACCAACGGGCCCAGCATATTGAAGAACGTGCGTACGGCCAATGCTTTGCGTATCGGTGCCACCGCTTTCAGAGCCGGGTTGAACAGAGGTGCATGCAGATAAGCGATGTTACACTTCTCCATCGAGCGGCGCAGGCGGTCTGTATGGTCGGTGAACTTTACTCCGTGCTGTTCCATCACGTTGCTGGCTCCGCTGACGGAAGTGGCACCGTAATTCCCATGTTTGACTACCGGAAATCCGGCACCGGCTACTGTGAAGCAAGCCGCGGTGGAGATGTTGAAGGTATTCTTGCCGTCCCCTCCGGTTCCCACAATGTCTATTGGGGCAAACTCACTCAAATCTACCGGGACCCGCATTTCAAGCAGTGCGTCACGAAATCCGCAAAGTTCCTCTACCGAGATGTTACGCATCAGGAAGACGGTGATCAGCGAGGCCACCTGTGCATCATTGTATTTGCCTTGTGCAATGTTCTGCAATATGGTGCGGGCTTCGTCGCGACCCAGATATTGATGTTCGAATAATTTGTATAGAATCTGTTTCATATAGTTTGTTTTTTCAATGTTACGCATGCGCGGTCATAAGGCGCGCTTATCGGTTGTTTAAGAAGTTCTTGATTATCTCTTTTCCCTGTGGAGTCAGCACCGATTCGGGATGAAACTGAATGCCATGTACGTCGTACGTCCGGTGTCGTAATGCCATGATTTGTCCCTCCCGGCTTTCGGCCGTGATCTCCAGGCATCCGGGGAAATCCTTGCGGCTCACCACCCAGGAGTGATAGCGTCCTACGGGAATTTCACGTCCCAATCCTCTGAAGAGGATATCTTCTTTCAATATGCTGACCGGAGTCTGAACCCCGTGGTATACTTCCGTCAGATTTTCGAGTGTGGCTCCGAATGCTTCGCCGATGGCCTGATGGCCCAGACAAACTCCCAGGATACTTTTGGTTGCCGCATATTTCCGGATGATGGGCAGTAACAGTCCGGCTTCTTCCGGTATGCCCGGTCCCGGCGAGAGGATGATCTTATCGAAACGTTCCACCTCGTCCAGTGTTATCTCGTCATTGCGGAATACTTCAATGTCGGTCACTCCCTGTTCTTTTACCACATGCAGCAGGTTATAGGTGAAAGAGTCATAATTGTCCAGAAGGAGAATCGCTCCTTTCTGTCTGTTAAGGGTATTTATCTCGTTGTTCATTGTTTTGAAATTGTTTGGGGGATTCACCACAGAGTGACACAGAGTTTCACAGAGAAGATATTTTCTCGTAAACATCCTATAAACAAGAGATTAAAACTCTGTGGAACTCTGTGTTACTCTGTGGTGAACCTATTCATTTTACTTCAGTTTTTTAGTTTTACGGCCAGGTCTATTGCCTTTTTCAGGGCCCCCAGTTTATTATTGACTTCTTGCAGTTCGTATTCGTCCTGACTGCGTGCTACGATACCGCCTCCGGCCTGGAACCACAATTCGTTGTTGCGGCTTACGAAAGTGCGGATCGTTATCGCCTGGTTCAATTCTCCGTTCAGGCCGATGAAGCCGATACAACCTCCGTAGGCTCCGCGGTTGTGAGGTTCTATTTCGCTGATAAGCTGCATGGCACGTACCTTGGGCGCACCGCTCAGGGTTCCGGCAGGGAAAGTGTCGATAAAGGTCTTGAGCGGATTTGCTCCGTTGTTCAGGGCACCGCTGACGCGGCTCACCAGATGGATGACATGGCTGTAGTATTGGGGTTCTTTGTAGAATACTACCCGTACGTCGTGGCAATTCCGGCTGAGATCGTTGCGTGCCAGGTCCACCAGCATTACATGTTCTGCGTTTTCTTTCGGATCAGCCAAAAGAGCTTCCGTCAGTTCCTTGTCTTTGATGGTGTCTCCCGTACGGCGTGTGGTGCCGGCAATCGGGTCGATATACGCCTGTCCGCTTTCCACTTTGCAATGCGTTTCGGGTGACGAGCCGAAGATGCGGTAGCCGCCGAAATCGAAATAGAACAGGTAGGGAGAGGGGTTGATGCTTCGCAAAGCACGATACACTTTGAAGTCGTCACCCGCATAAGGTTGGATAAACCGTCTGGAAAGCACAATCTGGAAGACATCTCCCCGCAGGCAATGGGCGATGCCTTTGCGTACGTTTGCCTTGTGTTCTTCGTCGGTGATGGTGCTGGTGACAGGGCCGGTCACAGAGAAATTGTATGAAGCATAGTTACGGTTTTCAATGGCCGATTCCAGTTGTGACAAATTGCTTTCTTCTCCTTCAGCCAGCATCTCTACCAGAGTGAGTTCATTCTTAAAGTGATTGAAGACGATGATATACTTATATAATATGTATAGTAAGTCGGGAGCGTCATTCTGTTCGTCATGACTTTCTTTCACGGGGATGTGTTCAAAATACTTCACGGCATTGAACGTGGTGTAGCCGTATAGCCCGCAGAATTTCTTGTCGTCTCCTTCCACATGGAACCGGTTGATAAAGCGGTTGAGCGCATTTTCTACCCGGAACGATTGGCTGAGCGGTTCTTCCCGGCGGGTATTGTCGGGGTAAGTAGTGGTTACGATTCCACTGTTGATGCCGATGCTTGCCAGTGGGCAGAGGGCGATGAACGAGAGAGAGTTTTCTCCGGCATGGTAGTCCGAGCTTTCCATTAATGCGGATTGCGGATACATATCACGTACTTTGAGGTAAATGCTTACCGGAGTGTGCAGGTCGCCCAGGACTTGCTTGCTATGGGTGGTATAATTGAAGGCATTCATAATTTCATTTCTTTTTAATTTGATTTTGGATTCACCATAGAGTAACACCGAGTTTCACAGAGAGTTTTTTTTGATATTCCACAAACGAGAGTTTAAAAATCTGTGTTAATCTGTGTAATCTGTGGTGAAATGATTTATCCCAGATAAGTTTCTATATCTTTATCTCCCCGTCCCGATACCGTCAGTACGACTACATCCTCCGGCTTGAAAGTTATTTTTTCCAAGGCTCCCAATGCGTGGGCAGATTCCAGGGCAGGAATGATTCCTTCCAGCCGGGTCAACTCGTAAGCGGCACGGATGGCTTCGTCATCATTGACAGCCAGTACCATTGCCCGTTTTTTGTCTGCCAGGTTGGCGTGCATCGGGCCGATACCGGGATAGTCCAGTCCGGCGGAGATGGAATAAGGTTCCTCAATCTGTCCGTCTTCGTTTTGGATCACAAACGTACGTGCCCCATGAATGATCCCCATTTTTCCGAGTTGGATGGTGGCTGCCGTCATCCCGGTTTCAATTCCCTTGCCGCCGGCTTCGGCCAATACGATCCGTACCCGTTCGTCGTCGATATAATGATAGATGGTTCCGGCAGCGTTGCTTCCTCCGCCCACGCAGGCAATCAGATAGTCCGGATAGTCACGTCCTTCTTTCTCCTGAAGCTGTTTTTTTATCTCTTCGCTGATGACCGACTGCAAACGGGCCACCATGTCCGGATATGGGTGCGGCCCTACGGTAGAACCGATGATGTAATACGTATCCGAGGGATGGCAGCACCAGTCTCGGATGGCTTCGTTCGTGGCATCTTTCAGAGTCATGTTGCCCGAAGTGACCGGAACGACTGTCGCTCCCAGCATTTTCATCTTTTCTACATTGATGTGCTGGCGTTCTACATCCGTTTTGCCCATGTATACGATGCACTCCATGTTCATCAGGGCACAGACTGTGGCTGTTGCCACCCCGTGCTGTCCGGCACCGGTCTCCGCAATGATACGTTTCTTACCCATGCGTCTTGCCAGTAGAATTTGTCCGATGGTGTTATTGATTTTATGGGCACCCGTGTGATTCAGGTCTTCCCGTTTCAGATACATCTTGCAACCGTACTTCTCTGACAGGCGGCGGGCCGGATAGAGTGGGGAAGGGCGTCCTACGTAGTCACGCAACAATTGGTCGAACTCTTTCTTGAAGTCCTCGCTCTCTATTACGTCGAGATAAGTATTCTGCAACTCTTCTACACACTTGTGGAGGATTTCAGGTACATAAGCACCTCCAAATTCTCCGTAATAGCCATCCTGATCAACTAAAAAACTTTTCATAATCCTATATTTATTTGTTATTTGTATTTGGGGTTAAAAAAAAGAGCCCCGTCGCAGGTTGCGACAGGGCTCTTTCTAAATTCTGTTATATCTTTAATGAGGTATATACATACGAGCGCTGCTCCCTTACGACTGTCGGAGTTGTAACGGGCGCCACCACCAATATGTATTTACTTGCATTGTCATCATTGCTAATTGTTATTTAACGGGGGCAAATATAGATACTTTGTTTGGAATAACAAATAAAATCTTTCTTTTTTTTATTGCCCTCCTTTTTATTTTTTGTTTTGTCCCCCAAAAACGAATTGTTTTTAAAGTGTCTATTGTATGTATTTTTGCTCTTTGTACACCCATCTGTAGTGGTTGTTCGTTTAGCTATTCGTGACCACATTGTTTTGGCTTCTTTTTAAGTTTAATTTATTAATTATTAGATGGTTAATTCTTTTTTGAAATTAAAATCAAGGGCCAAAAGTCCAAGGGCCACTCTATGTGCCAGTCTACCCCCCTAAAGGAAGTTAGTGTGTTGTGAAAAGAAACTTTTATGAGTCATGGGGACACTTCGCTTTATTTTTTGAAAAATGTAAAATATATTATATTATACATGTACTTTAAATCGTATTCTTTTTACTGTTCACCTTTCTGCTTTTTTTAGTCCACTGCTTTTGTTGGTTGTTATTTGTAACTATTTGATTATTAGCTGTTATTGCTGTCTTTTTATTTTTCTTTTCCGATTCAATTGGCGCATAGAATGGCCCTTGGACTTTTGGCCCTAACAGATGTACATTATATGTACATGAGATGTAAGGAAGAATTATTGATCGTTTGAAAAGGAAACTCTTTTTAAACATTTTGTTATTTATATTGTTTCTCAGATATAATTTATTTAAAAACAGAAACCAACATTATGAAACAAAGAAAAGTTTTAATTGCGATTGCCGTTGTCATATTCATCCTATTGCTGCTTTACTGGCTTTTTGTAGCCGAAGATATCAATGCCTGGCTGCCTGTAAACTAAAGACTTGAATCTTTCATACTAAACACTTAAGTCTTTTCGGTGAAACGTTTAAGCGTTTTCAAAAAACGTTTAAGTCTTTTGCGGGAAACGCTTAAGTCTTTTTTCCGTATGGAATACCTTGCGAATCTTTTTGTTTTCTGGAAAGAAGCGATTATTTTTGTATCAGATTGAATTCTGTACAAATGACGATATAAAGTAATAACCTATGGATAATTTTATTTTTCAGAATCCCGTAAAACTGATCATGGGACGCGGGATGATCAGTCGCTTGAGTGAAGAAATACCGGCGGACAAACGGGTGATGATTACCTTCGGTGGTGGTAGTGTGAAAAAGAATGGTGTATATGACCAGGTGAAAGAAGCACTGAAGAATCATTTCACTGTAGAGTTTTGGGGAATTGAACCCAACCCTTCCATCGAGACCTTGCGTAAGGCCATCGCTCTCGGAAAGGAGGAAAAGGTGGACTATCTGCTTGCAGTAGGAGGAGGATCGGTCATTGATGGCACCAAGCTGATTTCCGCCGGACTGCTGTATGACGGCGACGCCTGGGATCTGGTACTTGCCGGGCGTCCGGTGACCCACACCGTCCCTCTTGCCACTGTTCTTACCCTGCCTGCCACAGGATCGGAGATGAATAGCGGAGCCGTGATTTCGCGCCATGAAACCAAAGAAAAATATCCTTTCTATTCCAATTATCCTCTGTTCTCTATCCTCGATCCGGAAGTGACGTTTACTTTGCCGCCCCATCAGGTGGCTTGTGGAATTGCCGATACGTTTGTGCATGTGATGGAGCAATATATGACTACTCCGGGACAGAGCCGGGTAATGGACCGTTGGGCGGAAGGCATTTTGCAGACCTTGATGGAAATAGCTCCCAAGATCCGTGAGAATCAGCACGATTATCAGTTGATGTCCGATTTTATGCTGTCGGCCACTATGGCACTGAACGGCTTTATCGCCATGGGAGTATCTCAGGATTGGGCTACACACATGATCGGGCATGAACTGACTGCGTTGCATGGCTTGACCCACGGACACACACTGGTCATTGTCTTCCCCGGTACGTTGCGTGTGCTCCGTAAAGCAAAAGGTGACAAGATTCTGCAATATGGAGAGAGGGTGCTGGGCATTACGTCCGGAAGCCGTGACGAACGCATCGATGAAGCTATCCGCCGCACCGAAGAATTTTTCCGTTCACTGGGATTGACCACCCGCTTAAGTGAAGAGGGCATCGGCATGGAAACAATTGACGAAATAGAACGCCGCTTCAATGAACGTGGCGTGAGATATGGCGAGAATGAAGATGTCACCGGAGCGGTTGCAAAGGAAATACTGAAAAGCTCGCTATAGGCTTTTGCATTTCACCACAGATTACACAGATTAACACAGATTATTTAATTCCCGATGCATATAAATTATTAATCTGTGAAAATCCGTGTAATCTGTGGTGAATCATAGCTCACATTTGCATAGATTCTTTTATACCATGAATCAACACGATAAATAATCTGTGTTAATCTGTGTAATCTGTGGTGACCCGTTTTATTTAGCGTCCGTTTCCATGCGCATATTCTTGGTATAGAGGCTGTCGATGATACCGTCCGACAGTCCGATTGTCGGGACTGTGATCCCCGTTGCATTTACTTGTTTTGCCACTTCCAGAAAAATTTCCGCTGCCGGAACAATTACATCCGCCCGGTCGGGTTTCAGTTTGAACTGCTTGATCCGTTCTTCTTTTGATAGCGCTTTCAAGGTTTCGCAGATTTCCTTCAACGATTCAATCGGGAGGAAAGACTGTTTCTTATCCTTTTTGTCGGCCAGCCGGAAAAGCTTATTGATATTGCCTCCCGATCCTATGATCTGTATGGGAGCATATTCGGCAGCCAATGCCTGGAGGTCGGTTCGCATTTGCTCTTTTTCTTCGTTTTTCACCATGCCGCTGAGCATGCGCACGGTTCCGATGTTGTAGGAGCGTGAACTTTTGAGTTCGGAGTCACAGATCAGATTGATTTCTGTGCTGCCGCCGCCGACATCGACATACAGATAATTCTGGCCCGAAGCAAAAAGCTGTTCGATGTGGTTATCGTAGACGATATGCGCTTCTTCCTGACCGTCGATGATTTCGACGCGGATGCCGGTTTTCTTTTCTATCTTGCGCGTGATTTCTTTTCCGTTGCGTGCATCGCGCATGGCAGATGTGGCGCAGGCACGGTAATCCGAAACTTCGAATATTTTCATCAGTTGCTTGTAGGCTTTCATCAGCCGGATCAGTTTTTCTGCTTTCCCTTCTGATATTTCTCCGGTGGTGAAAGCGTCCTCGCCCAGCCGGAGGGGAATGCGTATCAGTTGGACTTTCCTCAACAAACCCTCGGGCGAACCCTCTTCATTTACACTCTTTATCAGTAGCCGCACGGCATTGGAGCCAATGTCGATGGCGGCATAGTTTACCTTTTTCATTCTGATTCTTTATAGTATTTGTATAATTCTTCCTGCGAGCGGAAAGGTGCATCGCTATTTTCCCAAGTCTTGTTCTCGCCGCTTCCGTCCACGATTCGCCCTTTGGCCGTGTCGCGAAGTCCGTAGCAGACCACACGTTTCAGTTCTGCTTGTATCACTTTGTCGTATACAGGCGTAAGCACTTCGATGCGGTTGTCCAGATTGCGGGGCATCCAGTCGGCCGATCCTATATAGTATTTTTCTTCCCCTCCGTTGGCGAAGATGAAGATGCGCGGATGTTCCAGATAACGGTCGATGATGCCGTTGATCCGGATGTTGTCGCTGACTCCCGGGATGCCGGTCACCAGGGAGCAGTTGCCCCGGACCACCAGGTCTGTTTGTACACCGGCTGTCGAAGCTTCGTAGAGTTTCTGTATCAGTATCCGGTCGGTAATATGGTTCACTTTGGCAAGGATGTATGCCTCTTTTCCCTGTCGCTTGTTCTTGATTTCTTGGTTGATCAGGGCTGTCAGCCGTTTGCGCATATCGTTGGGCGACACGAGCAGTTCCTTGAAGTTCACCGGGAGGTAGGGCTTCTCTATGAAGTCGAATACCCGGTCTACTTCCCTCACAATGGAGCGATGTGCTGTCATGATGGTGAAATCGGTATACATCCGTGCGTTTCCTTCATGAAAATTTCCGGTGCTGATACAGGCCAGGTCGCCAAACCGTGTTCCGATATGTACCAGCTTGGAGTGGATTTTCAGACCTTCCACTCCGAATATCACTTTGATTCCTGCCTCTTGCATGCGTTTGCTCCAGCTGATGTTGGACGCTTCGTCGAAACGGGCGAGCAATTCGATGATAACCGTTACTTTTTTTCCGTTTTGTGCGGCGCAGATCAGAGCTTTCACTACCTTCGAGTCTTTGGCCAGGCGATAGAGAGTCATCTTGATGCTTTTCACTTCTTTGCTGATGGCTGCCTCGCGCAATACACGGATCACGGTATCGAACGATTGATAGGGGTAATGCAGCGACCGGTCCTGTTTTCTGATCAGTCTCAGGATACTTTCCGTCCCGTTCAGTTCCTGTTTGAAGACGGGAGGCCAGGCAGGATATTTCAGGTCGGATCGTCCGCAGTCGGGAAACTTCATCAGGTCTTTGAAGTTATGATAGCGCCCGCCTGCTACACGGGTGTCGTTTTTATCCACGTTGAGGCGGTCGGTCAGTTTTCGCAGCAGATCTTTCGGCATCTCTTTGTCATAGACGAAACGGATCGGTTCGCCCCGTTTCCGGCTTTTGATCCCCTTCGATATTTTTTGGAGCACACCTGTACGCAGATCACTGTCTATCTCCATTTCGGCGTCTTTGGTGAACTTGAAAGTGTAAGCTTCATAGTCCGTATAATTCATGCCTATGAAGATCATCGGCAAGCAGTAGCGGATAACGTCGTCCAGAAACATCAGATAGGTTTTGCCTTCCGAATCCGGCAGGCGGATGAAGCGTCCGAACTCGGCGGTGGGGAGCCCGATGACGGCATAATCTTTCATTTTCACTTTTCCCTCACTGTCTTTGCGCAACAGGCGGATGGCAAGGTAGATGTCTTCATCGGTCTGGTCGTCCGTATGACGGGACGTTTTAGTAAGAAAGAGCGGATTGGTAGACCCATTCAGCCGGTTCCGGTAGAGTGAAGTGATGAAGTGTTCCTGTTCCGGTGTCAGTTCGGTATCTTTGATGACGTGGATGTTTTCTTGCTTTAACTTCTCCATGATCGAAGCGAACGTTTCTTCAAACTGCCGGTAGTATTGATTGTGCAGCTTTCCGATCTGTTTCAAGGTGCGTGCGGCCGTGTCACGCTCTTCACGGATGTTCTTGTCATCGTACTCTACAATGCGGTTCAGTGTAGCTACGCGAACGCGGAAGAACTCGTCTAAATTGTTAGAGTAAATGCCCAGAAAGGTAAGTTGTTCCAGTAACGGAACTTCCGGGCGGGCAGCTTCAAGCAAAATGCGTTGATTGAAATACATCCAACTGATGTCCCGTTCTACATAAAGCTTTTTACGTTTCGCTTCGTCTGATTTCATTCGGATAAGAGTTTACTTATTTTTTTGCAAAAGTACGCTTGCATGATGTAATAGATATTACAATCTTGCTATGAACTTATTACAAAATTCGTTTGTTCTTTTTATATGTAGACAGAAACACGTATATTCGCAGAATGTATGCGGGATATCCCGTTAAAAAAATGTAAGATATGAAATCAATGAATTATTCTCTTATCCGCACTATTTGTGCGCTTGTCATCGGTCTGGTACTGGTACTCTGGCCGGATGCGGCAATTAACTATATTGTCATAACCATCGGCGTCCTGTTCCTGATTCCGGGATTTATTGTGCTGATCGGCTATTTCGGAACAAAGCCGGAACCGGGTGTGTCCCGCCGTTTCCCCATCGAGGGAGTGGGCAGTCTGCTATTCGGACTTTGGCTGGTCACGATGCCGGGGTTCTTTGCCGATGTACTGATGTTCCTGTTGGGCTTTATCCTGATTATGGGAGGTGTGCAGCAGATTGCCTCTCTTTCGATGGCACGTCGTTGGACGCCCGTTCCGGGAGGTTTCTATGTGATACCGGTCTTGATCCTGATAGCGGGTATCGTAGCCCTGTTTAATCCTACCGGAGCACGTAATACGGCCTTTATGATTATCGGTGTCAGTAGTTTGGTTTATGCCGTCTCCGAGCTGATCAACTGGTTCAAGTTTGCCCGCCGTCGTCCCAAGACTCCCCTGAAAGGAGAGATTGAGGATGCGGAGATTATCGAATAATAGAAGAGGAGTGCCTCACGGCAATCCTCCCCCGCAAACTTAAAACAACCAACAAAAGAAATAGATTTTTCAGCAATGAAAAAGGTGTATTGCAAAAGCCTGTTGTGGCGATTCCTGATGCACCTTTTTCGCTGTCCATCATTCTTATCTTATAAATAACAACTCTCTGTATTTAGGCAGCGTCCACATTTGGTTGTCGACAATCAGTTCCAGTTTGTCAATGTGGTAGCGGATCTCTTCCAAAGCCGGTACGATGGTGTCATGATAGGCGATGGCTTTCTCACGTTCGCTTTCTATCTTATTTGCCACTTTGCGGGCTTCGATCATTGCGTCTACATGCTCTTTGATGAAAGCGGTGCGGTCGGCAATCTCCTCAATCAGTTCCAGATTCTTGGTAGATAGTCTGGCTGCTTTCTCTTCCGGAAAAAGGGACTTCATCTTATATACATTGTCTATCAGGTCCGTCTGATATTGTGTGGCGACGGGGATGATATGATTCATAGCCAGGTCGCCTAATACGCGGGCTTCGATCTGGATTTTCTTTGTATAAGTTTCCCACTTCACCTCGTTACGGGCTTCCAGTTCTTTGCGGTTCATCACACCGACGGATTCGAACATGGCAATTGTTTCAGGACGCAAATAGTGGTCGAAGATGACGGGAACGCTTGTTTCACAATCCAGCCCACGGCGGGCGGCTTCTGCTTTCCATTCGTCACTGTAACCGTTTCCGTCAAAATGAATGGCTTTGCACTCTTTGATGTATCTGCGAATTACGTCGAGGATGGCCGATATTTTGGGCTCTCCTCTTTCAATCAGTCCGTCCACATCTTTTTTAAACTTCTTCAACTGGTCGGCAACGGCGGTATTCAGTGCTATCATTGCGCTGGCACAGTTGGCCTCGGACCCTACGGCGCGGAACTCGAAACGGTTTCCGGTGAATGCGAAAGGCGAAGTGCGGTTACGGTCCGTGTTATCAATCAGCAATTCCGGAATTTGCGGGATATCCAGCTTCATGCCTTGTTTGTTGCTCAGGCTGACCAGGTCATCCTTCGTGCTCTCTTCGATGTGCTCCAATACTTGCGAAAGCTGTTTGCCCAAAAAAGAAGAGATGATGGCGGGAGGTGCTTCATTGGCACCCAACCGGTGGGCGTTGGTGGCGCTGGAGATGGACGCTTTGAGTAGCCCGTTGTGGTGATAAACAGCCATCAGGGTGTTGACGATGAACGTGACGAAACGCAGGTTATCTTCCGGAGTTTTTCCCGGTCCCATCAGCAAGACGCCGGTATCGGTGCCGAGCGACCAGTTGTTGTGTTTGCCCGATCCGTTGACTCCCTTAAATGGCTTTTCGTGAAGCAGCACACGGAAACCGTGACGACGACTCACTTTACGCATCAGCGACATGATGAGCAAGTTGTGGTCATTGGCCAGATTGCACTCTTCGAAGATAGGAGCCAATTCGAACTGATTGGGAGCTACCTCGTTGTGACGGGTTTTGACGGGGATACCCAGTTTCAAGGCTTCCACTTCGAGATCTTTCATGAAGGCAGCCACGCGGGTGGGAATGGCGCCGAAGTAGTGATCTTCCAGCTGCTGGTTCTTGGCGCTGTCGTGCCCCATCAGGGTACGCCCGGTCAGCAACAAGTCGGGACGTGCGGCGTATAAGCCTTCGTCCACCAGGAAGTACTCTTGTTCCCAGCCCAGATAGGCATATACCTTTTTTACCTCCGGATTGAAGTAATGGCATACATCCACGGCAGCCTTATCCACTGCTCTGAGCGCTTTCAGCAGCGGGGCTTTATAGTCGAGCGATTCACCCGTGTAGGCGATGAAGATAGTGGGTATGCAAAGCGTGTCGTCCACGATGAAGGCAGGCGATGAAGGATCCCAGGCACTATAGCCGCGGGCTTCGAATGTGTTGCGGATACCTCCATTCGGGAATGACGAAGCGTCGGGTTCCTGCTGAACCAGTAGTTTTCCGCTGAACTCTTCCATCATACCGCCTTTCCCATCGTGCTCTACAAAGGCATCATGCTTCTCGGCAGTTCCTTCGGTCAGCGGGGCAAACCAATGGGTATAGTGTGTGGCTCCCATCTCGATGGCCCATTTCTTCATTCCGGCAGCCACCTCGTTGGCGATGCTGCGATCCAGCGGCGCACCGTTGTCAATCACGTCGGTCAGCTTGCTGAACACATGGCTTGGCAGGTACTTAAACATCTTTTCTTTGTTGAAAACATACATCCCGAAATATTCCGATGGACGTTCGGTGGGAGTTGCCACGTCGGCTGCTTTCTTTTTGAAGGCCGTTTCTACGACTCTGAATCTGAGTTTTGACATAATTGATTGATTTATTTATACGAATGACACGAAATTGATTTAATTATTTATACGAATCAGGCATAAGATCCGCGGTATTTAACGATCTCTCAATGAAGGTGAGGAATCCGATGTTAGTTGTACGCGGATTCTCCGTGTTCATACACATCAAGCCCTTCTTCTTCGACACGTGCCGGAACTCGCAGACCGTGTATCTTATCGAGTGCTTTAAAAACGATGAAGCCCATACCGGCTGCCCAGCAACCCACAATGACCGCCCCGAATATCTGTGCACCCAAGAATCCGAAAGTACCGGTGTAGAATACACCTTCACTCGTAGAAAAAAGCCCTGTGAGCAATGTGCCCAGAAAACCACAAACACCGTGCACGGAACTGGCTCCCACAGGATCATCTATCTTCAGCACCCGATCGATGAAGTCCACAGAGAAGATCATCACGACACCGCAGATGGCGCCTATCAGTACGGCACCGATTGCCGATACGCAATCACAACCGGCCGTGATACCTACCAATCCTGCCAGGATGCCGTTCAGTGTCAGAGATAAAGACGGCTTACCATATTTCCACCAGCTCACCAGCAGTGCGAAGAGCCCACCGGCACAAGCAGCCAGGTTGGTAGTCAGGAATACGTGTGAAATGGCGATCTGATCGGCTGTTGTAGCTGCTGCCAACTGCGAACCGGGGTTGAAACCAAACCAACCGAACCATAGAATGAAGACACCCAGTGCGGCAATGGTCAGATTATGTCCCGGGATGGCTCTTGACTTTTTGTCTTTGCCATATTTGCCGATACGCGGGCCCAGGATAGCAGCACCTACTAATGAAATCCATCCACCTACAGAGTGGACTACGGTAGAACCTGCAAAGTCGTGGAAGGTAGCTCCGAAAAGATCCATCATAAACGATCCTTCTTCACCGTTCGTCAACCATCCGCCACCCCAGGTCCAATGGCCTGAAACCGGATAAATCAGTACACTGATAAAGACGGTATAGACCAGATACATGGAGAATTTGGTACGTTCGGCCATAGCACCCGATACGATGGTGGCGGCTGTGGCGCAAAACACTGTCTGGAAAACCAGAAAGCCTTCGGAGGGTAGGCTACTGCCATTGTAGAATGATAAGTCGAAAAAGTGGGGCGTTCCGATGAATCCGCCTATGCCGAACATCAGCCCGAAACCAATGAACCAATATAACAGTGAACCGAACATAAAGTCGACAAAGTTCTTCATCAGAATGTTGGCTGTATTCTTGACCCGGGTGAAACCGGCTTCGACCAGAGCGAATCCTGGTTGCATAAAGAATACCAGCATAGCGGCAAGCAACATCCAAACGGTATTCAGACCGTTGGACAATTCGCCGATTGTATCAGAGGTAGCGGAAAGGGAAGTTTCTTGCGCAAAAGTTTCTGTAGGGAATCCCCATGCCAAAAGCATGGCAGTGGCTAACCACAGCTTTACGAAGCTGTGCTTTCTATCTTTTGTATCCATAATGATTGTTGAATTAAATGAATGATCAGCGTTCTTGTTCGGCATTGTAGAGAGCGATGTCCCCACGTTCTCCCGTGCGGATGCGAATGGCATCCTCTATGGGGATGATAAAGATGCGTCCGTCTCCTATCTCTCCGGTTTGCGCCGCTTTGATGATGGCTTGCACCGTCTTTTCCGCATTTTTGTTGCGGACTACGATCGATACCAAAGTCCGTTCAATAGAGCTGGTGTCGTATACTACTCCACGATAAATGCGTCCTTGGCGGGACTTCCCGACCCCTCTTACATCGTAATAAGAGAACCATTCGATGTCTGCCTCGAGAAGTGCTTCTTTCACCTCTTCGAATTTGGTCTTGCGGATAATTGCTTCAATCTTTTTCATAAACCTTAAAAATTAAGTTAGTGTCCTTTTTGTTTCCTTATTGGGTTGTTCCGGATGGCTTTTCAGAAGCTCAGCCCGAATACGAGATACGTTTTGTCCATCACCGGTGATACGGTGAACTGTGCAAACACCGGTATGGAAAAACGATCTGTAACCCTGATGTCCTTAGATGCTTTCAGCGAAATGTCTGTGATGCCGCTCTTTTTGTCACCTGTGTACAAGTAGCTCCGGGTGGTCACGCCTATCGAGGGAGTCAGTGTGATGCCTGCCGGACACGTCAGATCGTACGTTGCATGTAGATAGGTGCTGAAGTTCTGATCGCTTTCCGCGTTTTTGTCTCCTCCGGCAAACATGGTTGCCGCAGATATGGTTAAAGGAAACTTTTCGCCGAAATGATAACTCAGCGCTCCTTCAAAGTAATGATTGTCTTTGTAGTATCCATAGTGTTTGCTTTCGCCGCTCCACCAATAATCGGTCACTGTGATTCCGAATCCGCCGAGGTTGTATCCCAGAGAGATGTCGATCTCTTTGGGTTCCGGGTCGGTGATGCTTGTACTCCCCCATGCCGATAAGGAAAGCCCTTTGTAGGCCAGTCCCAACGTTGGCTGAATGGATGCGCCGGAACTTTGATCGAAACCGCGCCATACATATTTGCTTACTATATCGGCACCCAGTGAAACTTCTACTTTGTCTTGCGTTGCCAATGTTACGGGGACAAAGGTTATTGAACAAAAAGCTACTGTTAATCCTTTCAAACTTCTGTTATTCTTTTTCGTTTTCATCATCTTTTTACCTTTTAGTTAGATTACATGTTAGAGAGAATTGTGGATGTACGGTCCAATTTATATAGTAGCTCGAGCTTTTTCTCCATTCCCTTCCGACAGGGGAAGGGGGGAGAACTATTTCATTCTGTTTTTTCGTAAGAGACTATTGTGTTTTGTCTTTTGGGGGTTCTTGGAGGAACCCTTGGTGCGTGTGCATGTTTTGAGTGAGGGCAGCTCTACAGCCAGTTCTTGATGCGTCGCATCGCTTCGATGCAGTCATTCCGTTCGCCGAATGCTGTCAGGCGGATATAGCCTTCTCCGCTGGGACCGAAACCGACTCCAGGGGTTCCTACTATATTGGCTTCGTATAACATCTGGTCGAAGAAACGCCACGAACTGGCTCCGTTCGGGGTCTTTACCCATAAATAGGGTGCGTTTACACCTCCGTACACTTTCAGTCCGGTAGACTCCAGCCCTTCTTTCATGATCCGGGCGTTGGTCATATAATAGTTGATCGTTTCTTGAATCTGCTCCTTCCCCTCAGGAGTGTAAATCGCTTCTGCCGCACGTTGAGTAATATACGATGTACCGTTGAATTTGGTACATTGGCGGCGGTTCCACAACCGGTTCAGGGGGATGCGTTCTCCTTCGAGCGTGGCTGCTGTCAACTCCTTCGGCACGATGGTGTATCCGCAACGCATTCCTGTAAAACCTGCTGTTTTGGAGAAACTCCGAAACTCGATGGCACATTTCTTGGCCCCTTTTATTTCGTAGATGGAGTGGGGGATGTCCGGTTCCCGGATGTAAGCTTCGTAGGCTGCGTCAAACAAAATCAGGGTGTCGTTGGCCAATGCGTAATCCACCCACTTCTTCAGTTCCGCCTTTGTCAGCGTCGTGCCGGTCGGGTTGTTGGGGTAGCAGAGGTATACAATGTCGATACGCTTCTCCGGAATGGCCGGAATAAAATGATTTTCGGCAGTGCAGGGCATATAAGTGACGTTGCTCCACTTTCCGCTTTCGGTGTCCAATACTCCGGCACGTCCGCACATGACGTTACTGTCAATGTAGACCGGATAAATGGGGTCTGTGACACCTACACTGTTGTCATGCCGGAGAATGTCTCCGATATTACCCGTATCGCTTTTAGCCCCGTCGTTGATAAATACCTCTGTAGGCGAAAGGTGTATGCCACGCGGAGTATAGTCGTTTTTGATGATGGCCTCAATCAGGAAATCATATCCCTGTTCGGGACCGTATCCGCGGAAGGTTTCGGCCGACGTCATCTCTTCGACTGCCTGATGCATGGCTTCGGTGCAGGCTTTCGGGAGGGGACGGGTTACGTCACCAATCCCCAGCCGAATGATGTCCTGCTTCGGGTGTGTTATTTTAAAAGTATTGACCTTCTTCGCTATGTCCGAGAACAAGTAGCTCCCTGGTAATTTCAAAAAATGTTCGTTTACTAATGCCATATTGTTCTTGTTTTAAGTTTGAAATATTATTCCTGATAACTAAATCTTTATACCTTGAAATTGAACTGACACCTGATATCTGATCAATAAGTAACTATTCTTTTACCTCTATTGTTCCATCGAATACTTTCACTGCCGGTCCGGTCATGTATATGTGACCGGTTGCCTCGTCCCACTCTATGGTCAGTGTGCCCCCATCCATTACGACTTCTACGGTTCGTCCCGTCCGTCCTGTGAGATGGGCGGCTACGGCTGTTGCACAGGCGCCCGTCCCGCAGGCTTGCGTGATGCCTGATCCTCTTTCCCAAACTCGCATCCGGATTTCATTTTCTCCGGTTATCTGGGCAAACTCTACGTTCGTGCGGTCGGGGAAAAGGGAATGCTTTTCCAGTTTCGGACCTATATTCGGGAGATCGATCGTCCGGATGTCATCTACAAAAGTTACGAGATGGGGGTTGCCCATCGACACTTTGGTGGAAATGAACGGAAATTCGTCTTCAAAATCTATTGTACCGGTTTCCCGAGGAGCACCCATGTCTACCGTTACGGCTTTTACCGTCCCGTCTTCCAAGTGCAGTTTTAGTATTTTGACGCCCGAGCGTGTGTCCAGTGTGATCACACTTTTGGAAGTCAATCCGTATTCGTAAAGATACTTGCCGATGCATCGGCTTGCATTGCCACACATCATTGCTTCCGAACCATCGGCGTTGAAGATGCGCATACTGAAATCTGCTTGATCCGAACGGCCGATCAAAACAAGTCCGTCACTTCCGATTCCCGTGTGATAGGCGCTCCATTCAATGGCTGTCTTTTCGGGATCGGTGATAGGAAATCTGAGAGTATTTACATAGATGTAATCATTCCCTGTTCCGTGCATCTTGGTAAGTTGAATTGTTCTTGTCATTTTGATCTTTATTAATCTATTGCTGTATCCTTTTGTTTTATTACTTTGCAAAGATATGACTTTTTGCTGTGTTATTCTTTGAAAGTATATCTTATATCTATTTGTTTTAAGTAATCTTTCATTTTGTGTTACTTTTACCTGTGTTTTCTTTTAATTTGAAATAGGAAATGCTTATATTGTAATAAACTGTAATAATCCCGTTTCGTTCTCTATCTGTTTTCGCCTTTTAGAAGAAGATGAATGGTTTGATTTAGGTCAATTGAATACCCAGGTAAAAGAAGAAAGAGGTCTCACTCTGACAGAATGAAACCTCTTTCTTCTTTAATGCTTTCTTTTTCTATGATGCTATCCGGACTGTATCAGAATATATATTTAAGTCCGAAGTTGTGGCTGATGTTGTGTGGAGTCGCTCCCCATTCTTTATTCCATTCTTTAAATGGTTTTAGGAGTCCGTATCCGAAAGTGTACGAAAAACCGATGTGTTTGATTTCGTAAGCAAACCCTGCCTGTACTCCTGCATCGAACCGTTTGAGAACGGCTTCGTCACCGCTAAACAGATCGAATTTCATGCTTGTTCCTTCCCATTCGTCGGTGTATTTTCCTTTGCCGGCTATTCCGATGGCGGCATACGGGCCTGCATTGAAAATCAGTCGGCCGAAATCCGATATGATGAAGCGGGCGGCTATCAGGACAGGGATTTCCAGATATACAGGGTCGACAGTGATTTCTCCTTGGCCATCGGAGCCTCTTCTGCCCATGTTCTTACAACCTTTGGCCACCACATTGACAGAAGGCTGCAATGAAAAATAGGTTGAGAAATTATAGTTCAATCCGACTCCGCCCTGGATGTATAAATGATTGTTGCCCCCATAGATGTCTTCGTTATTGTTTTCAAGATTGTATCCGCTGACTCCAACCCCGGCTTGTATAAAGAATGCCAGTTTTTTCTCTAAGTCGAGGGTAACATTCATTATGGGTCTTATTTTTACGTCTTTGGGTTGCATACCGATGTATTTTACCCGTATTCTCTGTGCCTTTTCGGGGATTTCTTTTAAAATAAAACGTCCGTCGACGTCTGTGATGGTGCTGATATCTGTTCCTAATACGCTCACCAATGCTCCAACGACGGGCTGTCCGTCCTTTTTAAACACAATAGTGCCCGAAACCTCCGGGATCTGGGCCATTATCATTCCCGAAATCATAGAAATGAATAATAATGCAAATAACTTTTTCATCTTTATTTTTAATTTATGTAAGTGTAATTAAGTACAAATATATAGAAATATTTTTATGAATGTTAGGCGTGGATACGAAAAAATACCATTTGTGGAGGTCTACAAAAGGATAGTTTAAATTTCCTCTATAAAATGAATCGGATATGTATCCCAATATTTTTTGTAGATTCTATCTTCCTGATTGTCAAAATTGAGTTGATACATCCTAAATGTGACTAAGATATTTTTGGGTTGCCATAACTCTTCGTAAGAATATTGATATTTCATACCTAAGGCTTGCATTACTTTTCCGCTTCTCGGATTGTTTATATCATGCGTGGCTGTAATGTATGGAGTGTCTGTTTGTTTCAGTATATCAATGACTGCCCGACAAGCTTCGGTGCAAATTCCCTGATGCCAGAACTCTTTTTTTATTCCATATCCTAAGTCATGGCTATCGTCTTCACTTATGTGGACATAGCCCATTGGTATATCATTTTCTTTCAGGCAAATGGCATAGTAAAAACCTTTATTCTGGGTGTACTTTGCCGTGTATCTGTTTTGAATGTATGTTTTTGTCTCTTCTATACTTTTTAAAGGAAACATCGGTAAGAATTTATTCACATCTTCATCACTTAAGATTGTAAATAGTGCATTTGCATCTTTATCTGTGAAGTGTCTTAAAATCAATCGTTCTGTTTCTATGTAATGCATAATTCTGTATTTATTTGTGTTTTCCGAAGATTTTTTACTCTTTATTTCTGTGATTGTACAAAATATTATTTTCTTTTCTTGAACGGTTGCAAATATAGAAAATTTATCCCAAATGTTGAATAACTCACGGATTTGAATATCCGGAAGCTTGTTCGGAATTTTAAATTACAGAGATTCGTTTTCGTTTCAATCCTGCCACAGATTTGACAGGGGGACCCCGGCAATGATACTTTGTCCGAAGCCCCCCTGTTTACAGTAGTCCTGATTGAGACACTATTCGAGTTTTAAGAACATGTCTTTTAGATTGATCGTTACGCAATCAAATTGATTGATCATATCCATGCCGATGTTTCCGTCATCTTCGGCCGGGATGCCGTTGGGGGTAATATCCACTGCGAGATTTTTTAAGTGGGCGGTTGCATCTCCAATCTCCATATCGAATGAAGGCAAACGTAATATATCTTTTGTAACGACATGATTGAATCCGCCACCGGTTATTTTTTCTTTTTTGCCGATACTCTCGAATTCGGTCTTATGCTTTTCGTAATACTGATAAAACAATCCGGCTGTGCTGTTGCCCGTATCGAAATGCAGCATAAGTGTTTCGCCGTTTGCCTGGGCTTTCAGCTTCAGTGCACGGTCAACTTTCATCAAGTTACGTCCGTAAGATGGGAGAGGTGTGGAGCTCTTGGGAAAAACGATTTTTTTATCTTTGGGATAAATGCGGACTTCATCGAATAAGCCGATAAAATCCATACCGAGAACCGCGTCAACTATCATAATACTGTCAAACGCATTGGGGGGTGCTATGGTGATGAGGGAGTTATGGAAAGTAATGCTCCCGATTTGCATATTCTCCAAAGTTCCGAAATTTCCCGTCATGGCTCCGGGTAAATTGGAATTTATTATCAAAGAGTCACTTAAAATGCGTACACCTGTTTCTTTAGCCATGCGTTGCGACATGTAGCTTGTTCCGGCTCCTGTATCGAAAATAAATTGATAGGTTTTTCCGTTAATGGTCACAGGTATTAGAATTGTCGTACCACGCCATCCTTTGGGCTCGATGCTTGTCGGTAACTTCACTTTCTCGATATCGACAGGAATGATGATATCCTCTTGCGGACATGTGATGCCCGGAGCCGGAATATTCTTCAACTGATCATAGAAATAACAGATACCTTCGAGGCTTTTGTACATTCCTTGTTCTGCATTTTGCTGTTTGAGTTGTTCCATAATGCTTCGCGAGTTTTGTGCGGCTGTGGCATAATTCCCTTTGAGACCATCAATCTGACATGCAAGGATAGCCATGTTAAGTGCATTTTGACCGCCAATCTCGGCTTGGTGGTTGACCAGTAGTTTATGGATGCTTTGCAGGGCTTCATCCGAACGATTAAAGTAATAGCCGATCAGTGCCTCGGACATTAGCTTTAGGAAATCCGCCTGCATGGAGTCTTTTAGTATCGGATAGTTTTTTTCAAGTCCGAACCAATCCGCTTGATTTAAAAAAGCTCCTATACGTTCATCGGCGCTTTGTGAAAAAGCGGGAACTGAAACAAGGATCGTTAATAAGAATAGGATTTTTTTCATTTTAGATGTTTTTTATGTTGTGTACGTTCTGTTTGTAAATGCCATATCTTTTTGCATGACCGTAAATGTAGATAATTAATTTGAAATATTGGAAGACTTGGTTTTGAATTATTATAGGCATTTCCCCAAACATACTTTTTCGGGGGCCCGAAAAAAATCCCTTGAGCGGGTAGATACTCACTCAAGGGAGAATGTAAAAAATGATTGGATACCGAGATTTATTTTTTCAGTAGATTTTTCAGCTGTACCGGTTCGTTGGTGGTGATGAAATCTACTTTACGATCGATCAGCCATTTCATGTCATCCGTCTTGTTCACGGTCCAGGCATTCACTTTCATGCCCAAATCATGGCATTCCTGAATCCATTCGGGATGTTTGCGGAATACGGTGTAATGATAGTCCGGACCGGCACACCCCAGTTCTTTCAGCTCCTTGGGTGACAGGTTACCGTCAAGATAGTAGACGGGAGTGCCTTCCGGAGCCAAGCGGATAAATTCTTTGGTGGCATGCAGGGAGAAGGTGATATATTCCATCCGTTCCTCCAGTCCCATGTCTTTGACCAGGGCAACGATTTTTTCGATGGCTTTCGTTTCGCGGAGTGGGGTGCTGTGTGCTTTCAGTTCAAGAATTAACCGGGTGTGTAGCGGTTGTGCCGCTTTCAAGTATTTGGCAAGGGTAGGCAGGCTTTCCCCATTATCGAGTTTGATGGCTGTCAGTGCGGTGGAAGGTGAGTTTTCCATCCTTTTCCCTTTAAATGTGGGGTCATGGTTGACCACTAACTGGTCATCGGCTGCCAGCCATACATCAAACTCCGAACCGTAGCATCCGATGGAGTCGGCTTTTAGCAAGGCGGCGATACTGTTTTGCGCAGAACCTTCGGTTTTCCAGAATCCGCGATGGGCAATGACCTGAGTTTGCGCAGAGGCATTGTATGCTGAAAAAAGCAGGGCAGAGGCAAACAGAAGTTTTTTAATTTTCATATATTTCAGTTTTTGGTTCGCCTTCAAAGATATAAAAAAGTAACGCAATTTAGCCGGATAAGGATGCTAATCTGCGTTAAACAAAGCTATAAAATTCTTTTAAATCTCTTTACAATACATTCCTGTGTACCGAAAACGGGAGTATGAATAGGAGAAACGTTTCCGTGGACAGGGTGTAGCCATCTGTCTGTCGGGGCTACACCCAGGGCGTCCGATGGCTACACCCTTTGTCTGTTGGAGCTACACCCTTTTTAATATGCTTCTTCGTGTACTCCTTTTACGGCACGTCCGCTGGGATCGTTCAGGTTCTTGAATGCGGTGTCCCATGCCAGTGCCTCGGCTGTCGAACAGGCTACGCTGGGGATACTGGGCACGCTGCGGGCCGCGCTTTCACTGGGGAAGTGCTCTTCGAAGATGCTGCGGTAGTAATACTCTTCTTTATTCATAGGGGTGTGGATGGGAAAACGTTCTGCGGCATGTGCCATCTGTTCGTCACTGACAGCCGTTGCGGTAATCTCTTTCAGCGTATCTATCCAACTATATCCCACACCGTCACTGAACTGTTCTTTTTGGCGCCAGGCGATGCCGGAAGGGAGCATATCCGCAAAGGCTTCGCGCAGGACTTTCTTTTCGATGACTTTTCCCGGAGCCATTTTTATTTCGGGATCGAGTTGCATGGCCACATCCAGAAACTCTTTGTCGAGGAAAGGGACACGTCCTTCCACACCCCATGCTGCGAGGCTCTTATTGGCGCGAAGGCAATCGTATAGATGCAGTTTAGACAGTTTGCGTACGGTCTCTTCGTGAAAGGCACGGGCATCGGGTGCTTTGTGGAAATAAAGGTAGCCGCCGAAGATCTCGTCGGCACCTTCACCGCTCAATACCATCTTGATGCCCATCGACTTGATGACACGTGCCAACAGATACATCGGTGTGGAAGCACGGACGGTAGTTACGTCGTATGTCTCAATGAAATAGATAACATCCCGGATGGCATCGAGCCCTTCCTGAAGGGTGTAGTTTATTTCATGGTGAACCGTACCGATGTATTCGGCTACTTCACGTGCTTTGATCAGGTCAGGTGCACCTTTCAGTCCGATGGCAAAGGAGTGTAGCTGCGGCCACCATGCATCGCTTGCGCCATCGGTTTCAATGCGTTTGGCGGCATACTTTTTGGCAATGGCAGAGATAACAGAACTGTCCAGCCCGCCCGAAAGAAGCACTCCGTAAGGTACGTCGGACATCAGTTGACGGTGTACGGCATTCTCAAGGGCGTCCTGAATCTGCCGGGTGGGAGACCGGCTGTCCGCCTGCTTGTCGTTCTCCTCTTTATATTCCATCCAGTCACGGGTGTACCAGCGTTTCATCGTCCCCTCCTTGCTGTGATAGTAGTGTCCGGGTAAGAAGGGTTCGTACTCGTCGCAGAACCCTTCGAGCGCTTTGAGTTCGCTGCCGAAATAGACATGTCCTTCGGCGTCCTTTCCTATATATAAAGGTATTACACCGATGGGGTCCCGGGCAATCAGGTATTCGTCTTTTTCTTCATCATAAAGGGCAAAGGCGAAGATGCCGTTCAGCTCTTCAAGGAAATGAATACCTTTGTCGCGGTAAAGGGCGAGAATCACCTCACAGTCACTCCCGGTCCGGAACTCGTAGCGGCCGGCATATTGGGCGCGGATGTCACGGTGGTTATAGATTTCGCCGTTAACCGCCAGTACTTGCTTCCGGTCGGATGAATAAAGAGGCTGTCCTCCGCTTTGCGGATCGACTATGGAAAGGCGCTCGTGTGCCAGGATGGCACTTCCGCCACAATAAATTCCACTCCAATCAGGTCCCCGATGTCGAATCTTTCGTGCCATCTCGAGAGCTTTGTTTCTGAGCTCTTTGCTCTGAACTTTTATATTGAAAATTCCTGCTATTCCACACATAATTGTAATTGTTTTAAAGGGTTAATGTTCACTTTGCGTCGTTCGCCATCTTTAGATGTCTTTCTATTTCTGCTGCTGCGGCACGTCCGCTTGCCATGGCACGTACGACAAGGCTTGCGCCTGTCGATGCATCCCCGGCCATGAATACGTTTCCGGCAAACTTCGGCTGTTCGGGACGGAGAAATCCCATAGCCAATAAAACCATGTCGGCTTCGATGGTTTCTTTTTTGCCGGTGGGCTTCATCGTAGGACGTCCGTCTCCGGTGGCAGGTATCCATTCTACCTCTTCTACTTCCACTCCGGTCACTTTGCCGTTCTTTCCGATGAACCGATTGGAAGCCAAGCTCCAGCGGCGTATACAACCCTCTTCGTGACTGGAAGTGGTTTTCAGTACCACGGGCCATTGTGGCCATGGGGTAGCAGGGTTATACGCTACAGGAGGTTTGGGCATAATCTCGATTTGAGTCACGCTGGCTGCTCCTTGACGAATGCTGGTGCCGATACAGTCAGAACCGGTATCTCCGCCACCGATGACCAATACTTTCTTGTCTTTTGCATTCACTAGAGCCTCTTTAGGGAAATTCTCTCCTTCGATGATTCGGTTTTGCTGGCTCAGCATTTCGAGAGCGAAATGGATTCCTTTCAATTCGCGTCCCGGAATGTTTAAATCTCGTGGTGTCTCTGCTCCGGTACAGATGCAATAGGCGTCGAAGTTTGAGTCATGATTATCTGAAGTAAGCTGATTCGTATCGAAATTTGTATTCATTCTGAATTCAATGCCTTCAGCTGCCAGAAGTTTCATGCGGCGGTCGATGATGATTTTGTTCAGTTTGAAATTGGGTATCCCATAACGGAGCAGTCCGCCCGGGGCTGCTGCCTTATCGAAGACAGTGACAGTGTGTCCGGACCGGTTCAGGCGGTTGGCAACTGTCAGCCCGGCAGGACCGGCGCCGATGACAGCTACCCGTTTCCCGTTTCGTATAGGCGTGACCGGTGTGATATATCCTTCGCGGAAAGCAGTTTCTACGATGGCAGCTTCGTTCTCGCGGATCGTGACAGGCTCGTCACATGACAGTTTCAGTACGCACGACTTCTCACAGAGCGCCGGGCAGATGCGTCCGGTGAACTCGGGGAAGTCGCACGTGGCAGACAGTATTTGGTAGGCTTCACGCCATTTTCCTTTGTAGAGTGCATCTTGCCATTCGGGCTGCTTGTTGCCCAGCGGGCATGCCCAGTGACAGAAGGGGACGCCACAATCCATGCAGCGTGAGGCCTGAAGCTTGCGGTCGCTGGTATTGAGGGTCTGTTCCACTTCACTGAAATCAGTAACACGTTCGTGTACGGGGCGGTATCCGGCCTCGTGACGGGGTATATTTAAGAATGCTTTTGGATCTCCCATTTTGATTTACGATTGAGATTGATATTTTAGATCTATGATTCGACGACTTAATAGTCTCTCTGCATATCTGCGATTTTCTGTTGCAGTTTGCGCATCTGTTCTTCCTGTAATACCTTTTTATATTCGATCGGTACTACTTGAATGAATTCGTCCACGTAGTGATTCCAGTTATCGAGCATGGTACGTGCCAGTTTCGATCCTGTATAGAGGTAGTGCTGGCGGATCAATTCATGAAGTTCTTTGCGATAGCTTGCTTCTTCAATTAGCGAAAGCTCTACCATCTCCATGTTGCAGAAGTAGTCGAAATCTCCTTTCTTATTCCATACATAAGCCACGCCGCCCGACATACCGGCTGCAAAGTTGCGTCCGGTTTGTCCCAGCACAACCACCCGTCCGCCGGTCATGTATTCGCAACAATGGTCGCCTACGCCTTCGACCACTGCGGTTGCTCCGGAGTTTCTCACTGCAAAGCGTTCACCTGCACGCCCGTTGATATATACTTCGCCACTGGTCGCACCATATAATAATGTGTTTCCGACAATCGTATTCTCCTCAGCCTCGAAATTGCTTCGTACCGGTGGGAGTACGGCAATGCGTCCGCCGCTCAGTCCCTTGCCTAAATAGTCGTTGGCTTCTCCTTCCAGCTTAAAGTGGACACCCGGTACAAGGAATGCCCCGAATGACTGTCCGGCCGAGCCTTTGAATTTGACATTTAGCGTGTGTTCCGGTAGACCTTTCTCTCCATATCGGGTTGCGATGACACCGGATAGCATGGCACCGCATGCCCGGTCGGTGTTGGCAATGGTGTATTCCAGAGAGACTTCCCGTTGGTGATCGATGGCTTCATTGGCAGCGTGAATCATCTCTACATCTTTCACTGCTGAGATGCCGTGATCCTGATGGGTGGTATGAAGAATGGCCGCCCGGTTGTCTACCCTTGCCAGTAACTTGCTGAAATCGATCAGGCTATGTTTGGGGAGTTGATCTGTGGGTTTGCGCTCGATCAGGTCGGTTCGCCCGATGATGTCATCCAGCTTTTCGACACCGATTTCCGCCAGATGCTCGCGTACCTCCTGTGCCAGGAAAGTGAAGAAGTTCACCAGATACTCGCTGCGTCCATGGAATCGTTTACGGAGCTCCTCGTTTTGTGTAGCTACACCTACCGGACACGTATTCTGATGACACTTACGCATCATGACACATCCCAAAACAATCAAGGCAGAGGTGGCGAAGCCAAATTCTTCGGCTCCCAGCATGGCCATCAGGACGATGTCCCTTCCTGTCTTCAGTTGTCCGTCTACCTGGAGCATAACTTGTCCTCTCAATCCGTTGAGCACGAGGGTCTGTTGTGTTTCGCTCAATCCGAGTTCGGGCGAGATGCCTGCATAACGGATAGACGAAGCCGGAGAAGCTCCTGTTCCTCCTTCGGCGCCGGAGATCACGATCAGGTCGGCTTTTGCTTTGGCTACACCTGCGGCGATGGTGCCGACTCCGCTTTCTGCTACCAGTTTCACGCTGACTTTTGCCCGTGGATTTACGTTCTTCAGGTCGAAAATAAGTTGTGCCAGATCCTCTATCGAATAGATGTCATGATGGGGTGGAGGAGAGATCAGAGAGATCCCCGGTATGGAATGACGGGTGCGGGCTATCACTTCGTCTACCTTATAGCCTGGTAACTGTCCGCCTTCGCCCGGTTTGGCTCCTTGTGCTATTTTGATTTGTATTTCATCTGCGTTCACCAGATACTCGGTTGTTACCCCAAAGCGTCCTGAAGCCACTTGCTTGATGGCGCTCCTCAGGCTTGTCCCGTCCGGGCGGGGGGGGAACCGGTGGGCATCTTCGCCTCCTTCACCGGTATTGCTCCGTCCGTGAATGGTGTTCATGGCGATGGCCATCGTTTCGTGTGCCTCCCGACTGATGGAGCCGTAACTCATGGCGCCGGTAACAAAGCGTTTCATGATGCTCTCTATTGGTTCTACCCGGTCGGTGGAGATGGGAGCTTGTTTGAATCCTAGGAAATCACGCAGGAAGATAGGCGTTTCTTTTTCATTGACCATTTGAGTGAATTCTTTGAACTTCTTGTAGCTGCCCAAGCGGGTGGCCAGTTGCAGGGTACTGATGGTTTCGGGATTCCATGCATGCTTTTCTCCGTCCTTGCGGAAAGAGTATAACCCTTTGTTCGGTAGAATTTCACTGATGCTTTCTGTGGTGAATCCTTCGCTGTGGAAAGCAATTGCATCTTTGGCTATTTCCTCCAGCCGAATGCCTCCGATGGAAGAAGGCAGACCTCCGAAATAAGCTTTACTTAACTCTTCACTCAATCCTACTGCTTCGAATATTTTCGCGCCACGGTATGAACGGATCGTACTGATGCCCATTTTACTCATGATCTTGAAGAGTCCTTTGCCGATGGCTTTGATGTAGTTCTTCTCTGCTGTGGCATAGTCGAGTTGAATATCTTTTCGGGCTACAAGTTTGTCGAGGATGGCAAAGGCCATATAGGGGTTCAGCGCACTAGCTCCGAAGCCGAGTAGTAAAGCTGCGTGCATTACTTCGCGTATTTCACCGCTTTCGACAATCAAAGCTGTCTGGACACGTTTGCCCACTGAGATCAGATAATGATGTACTGCGCTGACGGCCAGCAGAGACGGGATGGCAGCATGTGTTACGTCGACTTCTCTATCGGTCAGAACAATATAATTGACTCCTTCTGTTACGGAGGCTTCTGCCTGTTTGCAAAGGTCGGTCAATGCTTCCTGAAGTCCGGCTTTTCCTTTGGCAACTTCAAATAGCATGGGCAGCTTTATCGTCTTGAACCCTTTATACCGGATATTACAGAGGATATCCAGTTGGGTGTTACTCAATATCGGATGATTGAGGCGTACCATTTTGCAATGACTTTCGCTGGGAGTGAGGATGTTCATGCCCACGGCACCGATGTATTCGGTTAACGACATTACCAATTCTTCGCGGATAGGGTCGATAGGAGGATTGGTCACCTGTGCAAACTGTTGCCGGAAGTAGTTGTACAGCAGTTGCGGCTTATCCGAAAGTACTGCCAGCGGTGTGTCATTGCCCATGGAGTTAGTAGGTTCGGTTCCACCGGATGCCATCGGGGTAATGATCTTTTCGATGTCCTCTTTTGAATAACCGAAGGTACGGAGCATGCGGTCGTACTCTTCCACGCTGTGTGGCACTTTACGTCCGCTCTTCAGTTCGTTCAGTTCGATCCGGTTGTTTGCCAGCCAGGTTCGGTAAGGCTTGGCCTCCGCCAGTTGCTTTTTCAATTCACCGTCGTAATAAATCTCTCCTTTTTCGGTGTCTACCAATAATATCTTACCCGGTTGTAAGCGCCCTTTCTCTTTGATATCTCCCGGTTCGAAGTCCATTACACCCACTTCGGAGGCCACAACCATCATGTTGTTGTGAGTGATCAGGTAGCGGGCCGGGCGTAGTCCGTTGCGGTCGAGCATGCCACCCGCATAGCGTCCGTCGCTGAACAGCAAAGCGGCCGGACCATCCCAAGGTTCCATCAGGATAGAGTGATATTCGTAGAATGCTTTCAGATCTTCGCTGATCGGGTTCTTCTCGTTGAATGATTCCGGCACTAACATAGTCATGGCGTGCGGCAGGCTAAGTCCGGACATTACCAGGAACTCAAGTACATTGTCCAGCGAAGCGCTGTCACTTCCATTCGGCTGAATGATGGGGCGGAGCTCCTTGATGTCGCCCAGGGTAGGAGAGGAAAGTACACTTTCCCGTGCTTCCATCCATCCACGGTTGCCGCGGATGGTATTTATTTCACCGTTGTGCGCCAACAGGCGGAAAGGTTGTGCCAGCCCCCATGTTGGAAACGTGTTAGTGCTGAAGCGTGAGTGTACCAGTGCGAGCCCGCTGGTGAAATAGTTGTTGGTCAGATCGGGGAAGTAACTTCGCAACTGCAAGGATGACAACATACCTTTATATACGATGCTTTTAGTAGACAGTGATACAATGTAGAAATCATTCTTTGCCGGCACAGATGATTTCCGTACCCGATTCTCGATCTTTTTCCTTATAATATAGAGTTTGCGGTCGGCTGTTTCCGTTTCTGTAAATCCGGTGATAAATACCTGCTTGATATCCGGTTCGGCTGCACGTGCCGATTCGCCCAATATATCCGGGCAAGTAGGCACATTGCGCAGATGCATCAGGGTCAGTCCCTCTTTTTCAATCTCCTCGATGATGATGCTCAGAATGGTTGCCTGATCTTGTTCGTCTTTGGGCAGGAAGAGCAAACCGGTTCCGTATTTCCCTTTCTCAGGGACGGGTATACCTTGTAACAAGATAAATTCATGCGGAATCTGGAGCATGATGCCGGCACCGTCTCCTGTTTTATTGTCTGCTCCTTCGGCACCACGATGACGCATGTTTTCAAGTACCTTCAGTGCAGACTCAACGATGTCATGTGATTTCTCCCCGTGGATGTTTACCAACATACCTACTCCGCAGGCATCGTGTTCGTTTTTTGCGTGATAGAGGCCCAACTGTTCGGGCAGTCGCTGATAAGGCAACTCTTTTGCTTCGTTGTTAAAAAGTTCTAGTTTCTTCATTTTGCTTAGCTTTATTATACTATAATACCTATTTGTTGTATCAAAATGTTCTGCAAAAATAGATATTTAATTTCATTATGATGAATATTTAATTGGTTTGCTTGACACTAATTATCTTATCTAAACTAGAATGTTTCGGACTGTAAGCGAATTAACTACTTTTTGTTTCGATCTGTAAGTTGCTTCCATTCTATCGTTAAACGATTATAATCTCTTTCTTTTTGAGATTGAAATAATAGATTAATTAACGTTTTGGTATTAAAACAACTTTTTTGTACGTTTATGTCAAATATTTATAGGAAAGCTTATCTTTATGTCATATAGATTGTGTATCTTTGCACGCGAAAACAAAAAAGGATAATATGTGTGGAATCGTAGGCTACATTGGTAAGAGAGAAGCCTACCCCATCCTTATCAAGGGGCTGAAGCGACTGAAGTATCGCGGATACGACAGCGCCGGGGTAGCGATCATCAACGACAACCAGCTGTTAAATGTATATCGGCCGCAAGGCGAAACGTTCGTGTTTGCTTCTGACGGCATTATCGAGACTCCCACCGTTATCCTCCAAGAATTTCCATCCCAAAGTTACATCTTCCGTAACAGTACCTATACAGAGGTACCCGTTTATTCCTTTTCTTCTTTCCGCCTGATGCATCAGTTTTGTAAGATAACGGCTTCTCGTGCTGTGAGGCCGGAAACATTAAAGTGCTCTGATTCGTTGATAATTAGAGAGGCTTTTTCTGACACACTGTTGCAAGGCGGGAAAGATGAAGCGACCGGGATAAGGGAAGAGAGTGTGACTATGGAGTGAGTTCGATAACCCATGTATAAATAATACGAATCAAGAGTTGGAGCAGATATGTTTGAACTCTTGGGAAAAACGATAAGTCCTTTAATTTTTGATTCGCGTAAACTGCTAAATAGAGAATAGATGGAACAACTGAAACATGAATGTGGCGTTGCCATGATACGTTTGCTTAAACCGCTGGAGTACTATGAAAAGAAGTACGGAACGTGGATGTACGGGCTGAATAAGCTCTATCTGCTGATGGAAAAGCAGCATAACCGTGGTCAGGAAGGTGCCGGTCTGGCGTGTGTGAAACTGGAAGCAAATCCGGGTGAGGAGTATATGTTCCGTGAGCGGGCATTGGGTTCCGGTGCCATCACCGAGATATTTGAGACAGTACAAAGCAACTTCAAGGATCTGAGCAAAGAACAGTTGCACGATGCCGCGTTTGCCAAACGGACACTGCCTTTTGCCGGAGAAGCTTATATGGGGCATCTGCGTTACTCGACTACCGGAAAATCCGGGATATCCTATGTTCATCCGTTTCTCAGAAGAAATAACTGGCGGGCGAAGAATCTTGCTCTTTGCGGCAACTTCAACATGACCAATGTGGATGAAATTTTTGCCCGTATCACAGCCATCGGCCAGCATCCCCGTAAGTATGCCGATACGTATATTATGTTGGAACAAGTGGGGCACAGGCTCGACCGTGAAGTGGAACGTCTCTTTAACCTGGCTGAGGCTGAAGGCCTGACCGGCATGGGCGTGACGCATTACATTGAGGACCACATTGACCTTGCCAACGTGTTGCGCACGTCGAGTAAAGAATGGGACGGGGGGTATGTGATGTGCGGACTGACCGGTAGCGGAGAGAGCTTTGCATTGCGTGACCCGTGGGGGATTCGTCCGGCGTTCTGGTATCAGGATGACGAGATTGCGGTGCTTGCTTCCGAACGTCCGGTGATTCAGACGGCACTCAATGTTCCGATAGGAGAAATCAGGGAATTACTGCCGGGACAAGCCCTCCTGATCAGTAAAGAGGGAAAGTTGCGTACGGCACAGATCAATAAGGCACGGGAGAAGAAAGCCTGTTCGTTCGAGCGGATCTACTTCTCGCGAGGCAGTGACGCGGATATTTACAAGGAGAGAAAACAACTGGGTGAGAAACTGGTTCCGAACATCCTGAAAGCGATTGATAATGACCTCGACCATACCGTCTTCTCGTTCATCCCGAATACGGCAGAGGTGGCATTTTACGGTATGCTTCAGGGGCTGGACAATTATCTGAATGAAGAGAAGGTGCGGCAGATTGCGAGCCTGGGACATCATCCGGATCACGATGAACTGGAAGTGATTCTGTCCCGCCGTATCCGTTCGGAGAAAGTGGCTATCAAAGATATCAAACTGCGCACTTTCATTGCCGAGGGCAATAGCCGGAATGACTTGGCAGCACACGTATATGACATCACATACGGCAGTCTCCGTTCCGGTATCGACAATCTGGTGATTATCGACGACAGCATTGTTCGCGGTACTACTCTGAAACAGAGCATTATCGGTATCCTCGACCGTCTGGGACCGAAGAAGATAGTCATCGTCTCTTCTTCTCCGCAAGTTCGCTATCCCGACTATTACGGTATTGATATGGCGAAGATGTCCGAATTCATCGCTTTTAAAGCTGCAATTGAATTGCTGAAGGACCGGGATATGAAAGATGTGATCGCATCGGCTTACCGGAAGTCGAAAGATCAGGTGGGACTGCCGAAAGAGCAGATGGTAAACTATGTGAAGGATATTTATGCTCCTTTCACCGATGAGGAGATTTCGGAGAAGATGGTGGAACTGCTGACGCCGAAAGGAACGAAAGCGAAAGTGCAGATTGTCTATCAGCCGCTCGAGGGGCTGCACGAGGCGTGTCCCAATCATACGGGAGACTGGTACTTCAGTGGCAACTATCCTACACCGGGCGGGGTGAAGCTGCTGAACGAAGCATTTATTAACTACATCGAGCAGGTGTACCAATTTTAAAAGAAAGGTGAACTTAAATAAAGAAAAGATAAGAATGAAGAATGTGACTTTGATCCTTGACGACGGGAGCCGTTTCCACGGTAAGTCGTTCGGTTACGAAAAGCCCGTGGCAGGTGAAGTAGTGTTCAATACCGCCATGACCGGTTATCCGGAGAGTCTGACCGACCCTTCGTATGCGGGGCAGTTGATGACACTGACGTATCCGCTGGTGGGCAACTATGGTGTACCTCCTTTTAGCATAGAGCCTGGCGGACTGGCTACGTTTATGGAGAGCGAACGCATCCATGCCGAAGCTATTATCGTAAGCGATTACTCACAGGAATACAGTCATTGGAATGCCGTTGAGAGTCTGGCTGACTGGCTGAAGCGTGAGCAGGTGCCGGGCATCACGGGGATCGATACCCGTGAGCTGACCAAAGTGTTGCGTGAACATGGGGTGATGATGGGACGGATCGTATTTGACGATGAACCGGAGAGTGTTCCGGAAGCTGTATACAGTGGAGTGAACTACGTAGACAAGGTTTCATGCAAAGAGGTGATCCGTTATAACGAGGGGGCGGACAAGAAGAAAGTGGTGCTTGTGGATTGCGGTGTGAAGACGAACATTATCCGTTGCCTGCTTCGCCGGGATGTGGAAGTGATCCGTGTACCCTGGAATTATGATTTCAATCATCTGAAGTTCGACGGACTCTTCATCTCCAACGGACCGGGTGATCCGGATACGTGTGATGCTGCCGTGCAGAACATCCGTAAAGCGATGCAGAATCCCAAGTTACCTATTTTCGGTATCTGCATGGGTAACCAGTTGCTGAGCAAAGCCGGAGGGGCTAAAATATACAAGCTGAAATACGGGCATCGCAGCCACAACCAGCCGGTACGCATGGTTGGCACGGAACGTTGTTTCATCACTTCGCAGAATCATGGTTATGCGGTAGACAATAATACACTTGGCACCGACTGGGAACCGCTGTTTATCAATATGAATGATGGCTCTAACGAAGGAATACGCCATAAGACGAATCCCTGGTTCTCTGCACAGTTCCATCCGGAAGCAGCCAGCGGACCCACGGATACGGAGTTCCTCTTCGACGAGTTCGTGAAGTTGCTCTAAAGTATATTCTGCATAAAGAGATAGAAACAAATCAAATTTCACCACAGATTACACAGATTAACACAGAACTTTTAAAACTTATTGTCAATAAAATAAATCATTAATCTGTGGGAATCTGTGTAATCTGTGGTGAACTCAAAAACATTATAATAATGAAAGAAAACAATATAAAGAAAGTACTGCTGCTTGGTTCCGGTGCCTTGAAGATCGGTGAGGCCGGTGAATTTGATTATTCCGGTTCCCAAGCACTCAAAGCCTTGAAAGAGGAGGGCATTGAAACCATCCTGATCAACCCCAACATCGCTACCGTGCAGACATCGGAAGGCGTGGCCGACCAGATATACTTCCTTCCCGTGACACCCTACTTTGTGGAGAAGGTGATCCGGAAGGAACGTCCCGAAGGCATTATGCTCGCCTTTGGCGGACAGACGGCATTGAACTGCGGGGTCGCCCTTTACCGCGAAGGGATTCTGGAGAAATATAATGTGAAAGTTCTGGGAACTCCCGTACAGGCCATTATCGACACCGAGGACCGTGAACTTTTCGTCGACAAGCTGAACGAGATCGATGTGAAGACCATCAAGAGCGAGGCGGTGGAGAACGCAGAAGACGCCCGTCGTGCTGCCCGGGAATTGGGCTATCCGGTCATTGTCCGTGCAGCTTACGCGCTGGGCGGATTGGGTTCGGGTTTTTGTGACAATGAAGAAGAACTGGACCTACTCGTGGAAAAAGCTTTCTCTTTCTCTCCGCAGGTATTGGTTGAGAAGAGCCTCCGTGGCTGGAAGGAGGTGGAGTACGAGGTGGTGCGTGACCGTTTTGACAACTGTATCACGGTCTGCAATATGGAGAATTTCGACCCGCTGGGTATCCATACCGGTGAGTCTATCGTGATAGCTCCTTCACAAACCCTGACCAATAAGGAGTATCATAAACTGCGCGAGCTCGCCATCCGCATCATCCGCCACATCGGCATTGTGGGAGAATGTAACGTGCAATATGCTTTCGACCCCGAAAGTGAAGACTATCGCGTGATCGAGGTGAATGCCCGCCTGAGCCGTTCGTCTGCCCTGGCTTCCAAGGCTACCGGTTATCCGCTTGCCTTTGTGGCTGCAAAACTCGGACTTGGCTACGGGTTGTTCGACCTGAAGAACTCTGTGACGAAAACCACCAGTGCCTTCTTTGAGCCGGCACTTGATTATGTAGTCTGCAAAATTCCGCGTTGGGACCTCGGTAAGTTCCACGGTGTGGACAAGGAACTCGGCTCTTCGATGAAGTCCGTCGGTGAGGTAATGGCCATTGGCCGCACTTTTGAGGAAGCGATTCAGAAGGGCTTGCGAATGATCGGACAGGGGATGCATGGTTTTGTGGAAAACAAGGAACTCGTTATCCCCGACATCGACAAAGCACTGCACGAACCGACCGATAAACGTATCTTTGTCATCTCGAAGGCTTTCCGTGCCGGATATACCATCGATCAGGTGCACGAACTGACTAAGATCGACAAGTGGTTCCTCCAGAAATTGATGAATATCATGAATACTTCTGAGGAACTCCATCAGTGGGGGAACAATCACAAGCAGATAGCCGACTTGCCTGCCGACCTGCTCAAGCAAGCCAAGCGTCAGGGATTCTCCGACTTCCAGATTGCACGTGCCATCGGCTACGAAGGTGATATGGAAGACGGCAGCCTTTATGTCCGCAATTACCGTAAGAGCCTGGGCATTGTTCCCGTGGTGAAGCAAATCGATACGCTGGCTGCCGAATATCCGGCACAGACCAATTATCTTTACCTGACCTATAGCGGCACAGCCAACGATGTCACTTACCTGGGTGACCATCGTTCCATCGTCGTTCTCGGTTCGGGTGCCTACCGGATCGGTTCTTCCGTGGAGTTCGACTGGTGCGGGGTGCAGGCGCTTAATACGATCCGTAAGGAAGGATGGCGTTCGGTGATGATCAACTATAATCCCGAAACCGTATCGACCGACTATGATATGTGTGACCGGCTTTACTTTGACGAACTGACGTTCGAACGCGTGATGGATGTCCTTGAACTGGAGAATCCGCACGGAGTCATTGTTTCCACCGGCGGACAGATACCTAACAATCTCGCCCTGCGTCTCGATGCCCAGAACATCCACATTCTCGGAACATCCGCCCAGAGCATCGACAATGCCGAGGACCGCGACAAATTCTCCGCCATGCTCGACCGTATCGGAGTGGATCAACCGGAGTGGCGTGCCCTTACTTCACTCGAGGACATTAACTCGTTTGTCGATAAGGTAGGTTTCCCTGTGCTTGTCCGTCCGTCGTATGTGCTCAGCGGTGCGGCAATGAACGTATGCTCCAACCAAGAAGAGCTGGAACGCTTTCTGCAACTGGCGGCCAACGTATCGAAGAAGCATCCGGTAGTGGTCAGCCAGTTCATCGAACATGCCAAGGAGGTGGAGATGGATGCTGTGGCACAGAACGGTGAAATCATCGCTTATGCAATCTCCGAACACATTGAGTTTGCGGGAGTACATTCCGGTGACGCCACTATCCAGTTCCCGCCGCAGAAGTTGTATGTAGAGACGGTTCGTCGCATTAAACGCATCAGTCGTGAGATAGCCAAGGCGCTCAATATCTCCGGCCCGTTCAACATTCAGTATCTGGCTAAAGACAATGATATAAAGGTGATCGAGTGTAATCTTCGTGCCAGCCGTTCGTTCCCCTTCGTCAGCAAGGTATTGAAGATCAATTTTATCGAACTTGCCACGAAAGTCATGCTCGGCCTGCCTGTTGAGAAGCCGGAGAAGAATCTGTTCGAACTCGATTATGTCGGGATCAAGGCGAGCCAGTTCTCGTTCAACCGCCTCCAGAAAGCCGACCCTGTATTGGGAGTGGATATGGCTTCGACCGGTGAAGTGGGTTGCATTGGCAGCGATACTTCCTGTGCCGTGCTCAAGGCTATGCTTTCCGTGGGTTATCGCATCCCGAAGAAGAAGATTCTGCTTTCTACCGGAACACCGAAGCAGAAAGTGGATATGCTCGAGGCAGCCCGTATGTTGCAGAAGAAGGGATATGATATTTTCGCGACAGGAGGTTCCAGCAAGTTCCTTACCGAGAATGGTGTGGAGAACACCCGTGTTTATTGGCCCAGTGAAGAGGGACATCCCCAGGCACTCGAGATGTTGCATAAGAAAGAGATCGACATGGTGGTCAATATTCCCAAGAATCTGACTGCCGGTGAACTGGACAATGGTTACAAGATCCGTCGTGCCGCCATCGACCTCAACATCCCGCTGATCACTAATGCCCGCCTGGCGAGCGCGTTTATCAATGCGTTCTGCACGATGGACATTGACGATATAGCGATCAAGTCGTGGGAAGAGTATAAGTAAGGACTTTAGGGCTTCACCACAGATTGGCAGACACAATGCACGGAGAAGATATAAATCGGATTGAATTATGAATCTGTGTCGTCGGTTAATCTGCGGTGAATCTTCCGGTACATTCACTTTTGCTTAACAATCCTGAAAACCGGAACTTTTTCTGCTGCCTGTTGTTGAGAGTACATATAAATCAATAAAGAGTGTAATAATGAATATAGCAGAGCAATTGGATGCCGTATCCGGAACGAACCGTCTGGTGTTGGTGGAATTTTATGCAGACTGGTCTCCTCATTATGAATGGCTGGAACCTGTAGTACGGACTTACGAGAAGCAAGTTTCCGAGGTGATTAAAGTGAATATCGTGGAGGACAAGGCAGTGGCAGATTCGTTCAATATCGAGACAGCCCCGGCTTTTATTCTCTTGCAGCGCGGGCACGAATTGTGGAGACAAGTGGGAGAACTGACCATCGATGAACTTAAACTGGTATTGGAAGAGTTTAAATAGCAAAGTGCTGATTATGCCGTTTTGTATTTTCTACCCGATGTAGCTTACGCTATATCGGGTAGTTTGTTTATGGGCTATCAAATAACGGCTTATATTCCTGTTCCTGTTTTTCAATAAGTTACTTTTATTGTCTGTAGAGTCGCATTATGGCGGCTGTTTTTCTCTTTCCTTGTTGCATATGTTGTCTGCATCGCGCTTTTGCACGCCGATTGCTATTGGGTAAACAGAGGGATTGTCTATGCTGAAAAGTAGATAAGCGGACGATAGGAAGCTTCTTACGCTTTCTTTATACCTGATGCAACGTTTGTTTTAATGAAATAGAGCTTTTGTTTTAAACTAATGCCGCCTCTCTTTTAAAGAAATACCACCTTGGTTCCTTAGGAAAAGAGCATCTTTATTGAATATTCCGATCCGATTCTGCATTATTTTGCGTTTTGTATGCGTTCTGTATGCAATCCTGTCCTCTATTATACCTGTTTTGATAAAAGTGTGTGTAAGCAAACAAGCGGAAATAACAATAAAATGGCAGGTAAATATGCAGTAAGGATATCAAGGTGAATTCACCTTTTTTGATATTCCTGTGGAGTCATTCCCGTCATTCGCTTAAAGAACTTGCAGAAGAAAGAGGGATTTGGAAAATGAAGTTCGTCCGAGATTTGGTAAACAAGCAGATTGCTGTGTTTCAATAACACTTTTGCTTCGAGAATGACGGACTGGTTGATCCATTCCATTACTGTCTGGTGACTGACCTGCCGGATCAGGGTGTTCAGGTAACGTGGGGTCAGGCATAACTTGTCGGCATAGAAGCCCACGGTGCGTTCGTTTTTGCTGAACTCGTTCACCAATGCGATGAACCGCCAGAATATTTCTTCCTGATGTGAAAACCTGCGGGAAGTGTCGTTCGCTTCTTCCGTGCGTATATACTTTATGTTGTGTAACAAGGCTGCAAGCAGATGCTGCACCACTTCCCGGCGGAAAGGGACTTCCTGAACCGTGTCCCATATCAGCGTGAAATATGCATCTGACAGTTTCCATTCGGTATCCTTCACCTGCGTGACAAGGTTTTGCCGTGTATGCGATTCAAAGAGCTGGTCGCCTCGCAGGAGCGGAAGGAAATCTTTGTCGGCTGCAATCATCTGAAAATCACAATCGGGTGTGAATTCCAAAAGTTCGATGATAGAGCCGGGGAGGAATGTGGCAATGGTTTGGGGATATATGTTGTACTCTATCAGGTTGATTGTGATCCGGGCTTTGCCGCGTAGGCCCTGGATAATTCTTCCTTCTTTCAGCCGGTAGGGCTGTCCCAGACGGAACAGGCGGCTTTCCATATGGGTGAAGCTGATGACAATCCCGAAATCGGGGGTGACAAAGCGATATTCGTTATTGCGTACGATATTGCTGTGTTTCAGCAGGTCGAGCGCCAGTTCCAGAGGTTTGTTCTTTTCCATAAATCTGTTTTTATCACACGGCAAACTTAGGTAAAATATACGATTTATAAGCAGGTCCGATATAAAGAATAGCATATTTTATCCCATAAAAGAATGAAATTTAATGCATGCTCCCGCGAACCGAAAGATACATCCGGACCGGAGCCTGATCTCCCGGCCGGGCTGAAGAGTGTGGCTGTCATTGGGGTAATGAAGGGCAGACGGTAGTGTGGAGTTTGTTTCAAAACAGTTAATATAATTTAATCGGAATCAAATTTATCCGTACAAACAATCCGGAGTTACGAACTATTCGTATATTTGTTAGTAATTAATAACTTAAATATAATTCTGCATGAAAACCTCTTATCTACTCCTGTCCTCCGCTTTGTTGCTGGGATGCCTATCCGCTTGCAACACTTCCCCCCGGGAACCTAAAGCTATGGAAGCAAACGATGGAAGCGTAACTACTATCGAAAACAACGGAAATAAACTGACGGTATGTGACTTATCGGCTGTAAAAGACACGATAGAAGTGCCGCTCAGCGAGTTTGTGGAAGACTGTCGCATCGTGCGTTTTGAGACCTCTGAAGAGGCATACTTCAAAGCCTGGTTTATCAATGCTACCGATAAGCATATCGGTATCCGCCAGGGAAACCAGGATGTGTTTAAACTGTTTGACAGGGATGGTAAGTTCCTGTATAATGTCGGTTCCGTAGGAAGCGGTCCCGGTGAATATGACACCACCCTCTACGATGAATGCATTGATGAGAAGAACGGCCATATCTTCTTCACACCTTTTGTGGGGAAAAGAATCATGATGTATGATATCAACGGGCAATGGATTAAAGATATTCCGCTTCCCATGCAAATTAATAAAGCGAAAATATGGGTGAATGAAGACGGAAGCTTATCTGTTGTACACATGCCTTTCGAGGAAGGTGAGCCCCTTGCTTTCAGGGTGGATACCGAAGGGAATATACTGAACCAAATTCCGGCAACTGCCGCAACGAAGGTGATGAACTTCGACGGAGAGGTTTTCTCTTATAGGAACTGTGGCGATTTCGATTTCTTCCATACCGGTATAGATACTCTTTTCACTTACGATTCCGCCGGCAATAAACTGTTGCCGAAATTCACGATGACTTTCCCGAATATGAATGAGAAGCCGATACATTTATATTACAGACTTCCCCATCATTTCATTGTCACCTACTGGGGTAATAAGGGAGAGGGAGGTGGAGATGTCTTGGTAGACACTGAGAAGAATGCTTCTTCTTATTTCCGCCTTGTGAACGACTTTTACGGTAACCTTCCTATTCCGGCTCCGGGCCATAGCTTTTATCGCGGATACTTTATACAGAGTCTGGAACCGGGACAGTTGATTGAAAAGATAGAAAAACAGATCGCTTCCGGCAAATGCTCCGGTCAGGATGAACAGAAACTCAAGGAACTGGCGGCTACTTTGACTGAGAATGATAATAATGTTCTGTTTATCGGAAAGGTTAAGAAATAAAGAGCCGGTATACAGAAGAGGGTGATACCGACTTAGAAACTATTATTCCCAGATGTGATGGGGGTGTGTCATCATACGGATTTTGACACATCCCCATACTTTTTTTATGTGGGAATCGAACAAATAGAACATTATTGCAAACAATTGGAACCTGCTTGCGTGTTCTTATTTCCTATCTTTGTCGAAAAGAAGAATTAATAGGAATAGGAATATGAAACGAGTTATCTTTTCTTTGTCTTTTTCCCTGTTTGCCCTGCTGATGTATGGACAGATCACCCTTGAAGAGTGTCAACGGAAAACCCGGGAAAACTATCCGCTGGTAAGGCAGTATGGATTGATAGAGAAGACAAAAGAATATAATCTGGCCAATGCGTCGAAAGGTTATCTGCCTCAGTTTACCCTTTCGGGTAAGGCCAGTTGGCAGAGTGAGGTTACGGAATTACCTGTACAGGTTCCCGGAGTAGATATCAAAGGTTTGCCGAAAGACCAGTATCAGGTGATGCTGGAACTGAAACAGAACATTTGGGACGGCGGTGAGATTCGTTCGAGAAAAGAGCAGGTCAAGGCATCGTCGGATGTGGACCGGGAGAAATTGAACGTAGATATGTATGCACTTACCGAGCGGGTGAATCAAGTGTACTTCGGAATTCTGTTACTGGACGAACAGTTAAGGCAAAACCAACTCTTTCTGGAAGATCTGGAACGTACCCATAAGCAGATTTCATCGTACATTGAGAATGGCATAGCCAGCCAGTCCGATCTGGATGCTGTCAGTGTGGAACAGCTTAATACCCGGCAAAAGCGGATAGAACTGACCTCCTCTCGTCAGGCCTATCTGTCTATGCTTGCATTGCTGACAGGCGAAGAGATGCCTGCCGGGATCTCTTTGCAGAAGCCGGTGCCGGAATGGGATATACCGGTGATAGCGAATAACCGTCCGGAGCTGATATGGTTTGATGCGCAAAACGGACGTTTACAAGTGCAGGAAGAAGCTTTGAAAACTCAGCTGATGCCACGTTTCGGGCTGTTTGTTCAGGGAGCATACGGTAATCCGGGACTCAATATGCTGAAAAATGAATTCTCGCCTTACTATGTGGCAGGAGTCCGCTTGTCGTGGAACTTCGGTAGTTTGTATACTTTACGCAACGACCGGCGGGTGATAGCTGCCAATCGTCAGCTGTTGGACAGCAATCGGGATGTGTTCCTGTTTAATACCCGCCTTCAGGCAACCCAGCAGGGGAGTGCCGTAGAGAGTGTGCGCCGGCAGATGGCGGACGATGACGAAATAATCCGTTTGCGAACCAGTATCCGCAAGGCCTCGGAAGCCAAAGTGGCCAATGGTACCATGACCGTAACCGATATGCTTCGGGACATGACTTCCGAGAACCTGGCGCGACAAACCAAGGCGCTGCATGAAGTACAGCTCTTGATGAACATGTATCAACTGAAGTATACAACGAATAATTAAACTTCTCTTATTACTGAAACAAAAATAGAATAGCAGTTATGAAATCAATGAAATTTATAGGATGTCTATACTTACTGGCTTTACTTTCCGCTTGTGGAAGCAGAACTTCGGATTATGATGCCACGGGAACTTTCGAAGCTACGGAAGTACTGGTTTCGGCCGAAGCTTCGGGGAAACTCTTGTACTTTCATGTTGAAGAAGGTACCCGGCTGAAAGCAGGCGAAGAAGTAGGGCTGATCGATACGCTACAACTCTATCTGAAAAAACTGCAATTGCAGGCCAGCATGAAGTCGGTTGAAAGCCAACGTCCAGACGTCAATAAACAGATTGCTGCTACCCGGCAGCAGATCGCTACCGCCCGGAGAGAGAAGAGACGCGTGGAAAACCTGTTGAAAGCCGGAGCCGCCAATCAGAAGCAACTGGATGATTGGGAGGCACAGATCGCATTGCTCGAACGGCAGCTTACTGCCCAGATGTCGTCTTTACAGAACAGTACGAACAGTTTGACGGAACAAGGATCATCAGTCGCAATCCAGGTGGCACAAGTAGAAGACCAATTGGCGAAGTGTCACGTCGTTTCGCCTATCAGTGGTACTGTATTGGCAAAATATGCCGAAGCCGGGGAGCTGGCTGCTGTGGGTAAACCTCTTTTTAAGGTGGCAGATATCGATCAGATGTATCTTCGTGCCTATATCACTTCCGAACAGCTTTCACAAGTCAAACTTGGCAATCGGGTGACGGTCTTTTCCGATTATGGGGGAGATGAGCGTAAGGAATATCCGGGTGTCGTGACATGGATTTCAGATCGTTCGGAGTTTACTCCTAAAACGATTCTGACAAAAGAAGAACGTGCCAATCTGGTGTATGCCGTTAAGATAGCGGTAAAGAACGATGGACTTCTGAAGATAGGTATGTACGGAGGAGTGAAGTTATAAATGATGCCTGCTTATGAAACCAGCTGTATCTGTAAATGACGTGACGAAACGTTACGGGGAGGTAGAAGCCCTGAAAAGTGCTACCTTTTCTGTAAATCCCGGCGAATTATTCGGTATTATCGGCCCGGACGGAGCAGGTAAGAGCACTCTCTTCCGGATATTGACCACATTGTTGCTGGCCGATAGCGGGACAGCTACAGTGAACGGACTCGATGTCGTGAAAGACTACAAACAAATCCGGCAACAAGTGGGATATATGCCCGGACGCTTTTCGCTCTATCAGGATCTGACAGTGGAGGAGAATCTTGACTTTTTCGCTACCGTGTTTCATACGACCATTCGTGAAAACTACGATCTGGTGAAAGATATCTATCAGCAAATAGAGCCTTTCCGTAAACGCAGGGCAGGAGCTTTATCCGGGGGAATGAAGCAAAAACTTGCTCTGAGTTGTGCGTTGATTCATAAGCCGGAGATTCTTTTTCTGGACGAGCCGACTACCGGTGTGGATCCTGTTTCGCGCAAGGAGTTCTGGGAAATGCTGAGGCATCTTAAGGATCAAGGTATCACAATTCTTGTTTCCACTCCGATCATGGACGAAGCCCGTCAATGTGACCGTATCGCTTTTATCAATGAGGGTGAGATACAAGGCATCGATGTGCCGGAACGTATCCTGCAACGTTTCAGCCATATTCTTTGCCCGCCCGGTCTGGAACGTACGGAAGTGCACGCCGGAAACGATTTTGCTATCGAGGTGGATCAATTGACCAAGTGTTTCGGTCATTTTACCGCAGTCGATCATATCTCCTTTCGGGTAAACCGTGGAGAGATCTTCGGATTTCTCGGAGCAAACGGTGCAGGGAAGACCACTGCTATGCGCATGCTTTGCGGACTGAGTAAGCCTACTTCGGGCATGGCGCGGGTAGCAGGTTTTGATGTAGCGGCTCACCCCGAAGAGGTAAAGAAGAATATCGGTTATATGAGCCAGAAGTTTTCGTTGTATGAGGACCTTAAAGTGTGGGAGAACATCCGCCTCTTTGCCGGAATTTACGGAATGCAGGATCGGGAAATAGCCGAAAAGACAGATGCTCTTCTTGATCGCCTGGGCTTCAGCGGAGAGCGTGACACACTTGTGAAAAGCCTGCCTTTGGGATGGAAACAGAAACTGGCCTTTTCCGTTTCAATCTTCCACGATCCCCGGATCGTGTTTCTTGATGAACCGACGGGAGGAGTCGATCCGGCTACCCGCCGTCAGTTCTGGGAACTGATTTATCAGGCTGCCGACCGGGGGATAACGGTCTTTGTGACTACCCATTACATGGATGAAGCAGAATATTGTAACCGCGTATCTATCATGGTGGACGGACGTATCGAAGCACTCGACACCCCCCGTGGGTTGAAGGCGCATTTTCATGCCGATACGATGGATGATGTATTCCAACAACTGGCCCGTAAGGCAGTGCGTAAAGCTGATTAGTATATGAAACAATTTATAGCATTTGTAAAAAAGGAATTCTTCCACATATTCCGCGACCGGCGGACTATGTTGATTTTGTTGGGAATGCCTGTCGTGCAGATTATCCTCTTTGGCTTTGCCATCACTACAGAAGTGAAAAATGTACGAGTGGGCGTACTCGATCCGTCAAATGACATCGTCACACGCAAAATTATCGATCGTCTGGATGCCAGCGAATACTTTTCCGTGAAGTGCCTTTTACATTCTCCGCAAGAGATGGAAAGGGCGTTTCAGGAAAACGAGATAGATATGGCACTCGTTTTCAGCGAGCAGTTTGCCGACCGCCTTTATACAGGTGATGCCCGTGTGCAACTGGTTTCCGATGCAACGGATCCGAATATGGCTACCACACAAGCCGGCTATGCCACAGGAGTGATTGCTGCTGTCCGGCAGGAAATGCTTCCTCCCGGAATGTCAGTGCCTTCTGTCGTACCCAATGTGAAATTGCTTTATAACCCTCAGATGAAGAGTGCTTACAATTTTGTACCCGGTGTGATGGGGCTTATCTTGATGTTGATTTGTGCCATGATGACCTCTATCTCTATTGTCCGGGAGAAGGAAACCGGCACGATGGAGATCCTGTTGGTGTCTCCGGTGAAACCGCTGTTTATTATTCTGGCCAAGGCAGTTCCCTATTTTGTATTGTCATTTGTCAATCTTACGACGATTCTGTTGCTTTCTGTTTATGTACTCGATGTGCCTGTGGCAGGCAGCCTGTTCTGGCTGATTATGGTGTCGTTGCTTTTCATTTTTGTATCGTTGTCGCTGGGATTACTTATCTCTACGGTGACACGGACACAGGTAGCTGCCATGCTGGCCTCGGGTTTGGTACTGATGATGCCTACCATGTTGCTTTCGGGTATGATATTTCCGATAGAAAGTATGCCTTTGGTGCTGCAATTAATTTCTGATATACTGCCTGCTCGCTGGTATATTCAGGCTGTACGTAAGTTGATGATCGAGGGAGTGGACATCTCGTTTGTATGGTCTGAAGTCAGTATTCTGGCTTTGATGGCAGTTCTGTTGATAACAATAAGCTTCAAGAAATTCAAAAACAGGTTATGATTAAATATCTTATAGAGAAAGAATTCAAGCAGTTGCTCCGCAACTCCTTCCTGCCGAGGTTAATATTTATCTTCCCTTGCATGATTATGCTTCTTATGCCTTGGGCGGCCAATCTTGAGATAAAAAATATCCGGATGAATATAATTGATAATGATCATTCGGTTATTTCCCGCAGGCTGGTGGATAAAATAACGGCTTCAACTTACTTTCAGACCACTGCTTTGCCGGATTCTTACGAAAAAGGTATGGAGGCGATTGAAGCGGGAACAGCCGACCTGTTACTTGAAATACCCAGAGGCTTCGAGAAGGATTGGGTGAATGGCGGTGTTGCCAACGTACTTTTGGCTGTCAATGCCGTGAATGGTACCAAGGGTGGCTTGGGAAGTTCCTATTTGTCTGCCATTGTCAATGACTATGGAGAAGAATTACGGACTGAAAGCGGTACCACCTCTTTCTCTGCCGACGGAAATCTGCCCCGGATTGATATTCTCACCCAGAATCTTTTTAATGTCCGTTTGGATTATAAGTTGTTTATGATTCCGGCCCTGATGGTGATGTTGCTTACGATGCTTTGCGGCTTTCTGCCTGCATTAAATATAGTAGGGGAGAAAGAAGCCGGTACGATTGAACAGATCAATGTAACTCCTGTCGGAAAGTTTACCTTTATTCTTGCCAAATTGATTCCCTATTGGCTGATCGGTTTTGTTGTCCTGACTCTTTGCTTTGTTTTGGCATGGACACTTTATGGTATCTTTCCTGTGGGGCATTTTTGGGTCATCTATTGTTTCTCCATTATATTTGTCCTGGCTGTATCCGGCCTCGGGCTGGTCATTTCCAACCATTCGGCTACGATGCAGCAAGCTATGTTTGTCATGTGGTTCTGTATGTTGATCCTGATTCTGATGAGTGGGCTGTTTACCCCTATTCGTAGTATGCCCGAATGGGCGCAATGGATAACAATGCTCAATCCTCTGAAATATTTTATGCAAGTGATGCGTATGGTTTATCTCAAAGGGAGTGGCTTTATTGATTTGTTGCCACAGCTGGGGGCGTTGCTGGCCTTTGCACTGCTTTTCAATGTTTGGGCAGTGAAGAGCTATCGGAAAAGCGGTTGACTTTATGGAAGAGGGCCTCAAAAGCCTCCGAAAAGTGGTTGAGAGACTTAAATTTCTCTGTAAATGTACGTTAGCTTGTAACTTATGTGTATTTTTGTAGAAGGAAAAAACAGATATACAAAGTTATTACGTAATGAACAAACAAACATCAACCCCTTCTCAGATTCATCGACTTCAGCAGACCATTTATGAAAATCTTCCTGTAGGAATGGAATTGTACGATGGCGATGGGTATCTGATAGAGATTAATAGTGTGGGACTAAAGATGATGGGAGTGAAGGATAAACAAGATATGTTGGGAATCAATATCTTTGAGAATCCGAATATTCCGGTGGAGATGAAGAGGCGTCTACGTGCGGGAGAGAATATCCGTTTTACGGTCAAATATGATTTTGACCTGGCAAAAGCCCATTATCCGACTGTTTTATCAGGAATCAGTTATTTTGAAATTACTGTATCGGTCGTTCTGGATGAAAATAAGGAGATTGATAAGTTTCTTTTCATAGCACAGGATGTGACTGAAGCTGTGCATACTCAAGAGATATTGCGGCAAAGCAAGCAAAAAACGGCATTGGCCATGCAGGCTGCTGAGGTGATGTTGTGGGAATTTGATGTTTGTACCCGGTTGTTTTATGCGGAGAATGAACCTCTTAATGGTTACGATCCTACCCAAGCACTCACTATCGAAGACTATAAGAAACAGATTCATCCGGAGGATTGGAAAAAAGCGGAGATTATCCTATTGGATATGCTCAGTGGTTGCGATTGTCTGTATGAAATAGATTTCCGGATCAGGTTGTCCGATACATCCGAATGGCAATATTGTAAACTGAACTGTACCCCGTATGAAAGAGGGACGGATGGAAAGGTAATTAAATATGTGGGTTTTCGTAAAAACAATACGGAGCTGCAAAGGCGCAAGCTGCTACAAGAGAATATTTTGAACAGCATACCGCTTCCCATTCATATAAAAGATGTGGAAGATGATTTTCGTTATGTCTTCTGCAATGAAGAAAGCATGCGGATGTTCGGCACCCATGAGGGGGAAACTGTATGTAGCGTTCTGGATAGCGAACAGGCGGAACGTATGCAGAAAACAGATCTGGAAGTCTTCACTACCGGAAAGCCTTATTTTGGGGTAGAAAGAATCATATTGAAAGACGGACGCAGCTATGATACCATCGTGCGCAAGAATATCATCTATGATGGCACCAAGCGTCTGTTGCTTAATATCCGCTGGGATCAGAAATTGCAGAATGATCTTAAGCGCCGTGCTAAAGTGCTCTCTATGTCAATGGAAGTAATGAACGCTTATACCTGGTTTTACGAGCCGTCAAAACAAAGGGTAAGCTTTGGTGAAGGATTTGATAAGATCGGGCGGAATGCTTTGGATATCAACTCGTTTGAAAAGTTTGCAGAGTGTGTGCACCCTGATGATCGGCAACGGTTTGTCGATACAATGGATGCGGTGCTCAAACAGGATAGCGGCGAATGGGATATAGAATATCGTGCTGATCTGAGAGGAAACGGAAACTATGAATGGTGGAAAACCCGCGGAGTACTTGAAACCTCCATACTCAATGATCATCCTTATCAGTATGTTTCCGGAATGTCAATCAGCATCGAATCCTACAAACAGACAGAGTTGACTCTGCTGAAAAATAAGGAAAAGCTGAATAAACTTATCCGACAGAATGAACTGGTATTGAATAACACTAATTCGGGGTTGGCCTATATCACGACAGATTACGTAGTACAATGGGAAAATGTGTCTGTCTGTTCATCCAGCCTCTCTTTTGAGGCTTATAAAAGAGGAGAATGCTGTTATAAAAGTGCTCATAATCGGACTTCTCCTTGTGACAACTGCGTGCTAAGCAAAGTATTGGTATCACGACAGATGGAAAAGATCAAGTTTCATCTGGAGAATAACCGGATTGTAGAAGTACTGGCTACTCCTGTATTTGATGAAAGTGAAGAGATCGACGGTATTGTCATTCGTGTGGATGATATTACTGACAGGGAGAGGATGATTGAGGAGTTGAGACAGGCGAAATTGTTGGCCGAACAATCGGATAAGCTCAAGTCGGTCTTTCTTGCCAATATGAGTCACGAAATCCGTACTCCACTAAATGCTATTGTCGGCTTCTCTGACCTATTGATGAATTCGGAAGAACAGGGTGATAAAGAAGAATACATGCAGATTATCAATACCAATAACGAATTGCTGCTGAAACTTATTAATGATATTCTGGATTTGTCGAAGTTGGAGTCCGGTTCCGTGGAGCTGAAATATGAGGAATTTGATCTGGCAGAATATTTCGATAGTATGGCATCTTCAATGAAGCAACGGATGACAAATCCTAAAGTGCAGTTGGTCGCGGTGAATCCTTATAGCGTGTGCCGGGTGAGACTTGACAAAAATCGGGTTGCACAAGTGGTGACTAATTATGTAACTAATGCCATCAAATATACGCCGCAGGGAACTATCGAGATGGGATACGAGGTGGTAGACACCGGAATCCGTCTTTATGTAAGGGATACCGGTATCGGTATACCGGAGGAGAAAAAGAGGAAAGTCTTTCATCGGTTTGAGAAATTGGATGAATTTGCACAAGGCACCGGTCTTGGACTCTCTATATGTAAGGCTATTACCGAATCGATGGGAGGAAGTGTCGGTTTTGAATCGGAATATAGCCGGGGATCTCTTTTCTGGGCTGTTCTACCTTGCGATCCGGAGGTACAAATGCGTCGGGAGTCCAATATCGCCATTGGACAGAATGCGGGTAAAGATGATCTGATACGTAGCGGAAATCAGCATTCGGCTTTGGATAGAAAAACAATCTTGGTTGTAGAAGATATTTCAAGTAATTATCTGCTGATATCGGCTATGTTGTCCAAACATTATAATTTGCTTCACGCTGTGAATGGGGAGCAGGCTGTAGCGATGGTAAAAGAGTATAAAATAGATCTCTTGTTGATGGATATGAAAATGCCGGTAATGGACGGACTGACGGCAACAGCTGAGATTAGGAAGTTTGATACGAATATTCCTATTGTAGCTCTTACAGCGCATGCTTTCGAGTCCGACAAGGTAGCTGCGCTGAAATCCGGTTGCAATGATTATCTCGTGAAGCCGGTGGATAAAGCAAGACTAATGTCTGTATTGCGCAAATACTGCCACCCTTCAACTCTTGTTTTATAAAAAAATACCCCGGAATCTTTCTCTCTAATGGGGAGATGATTCCGGGGTGATTTAATCCCTTTGTATTAAGGAATTTCCACTAATTCAATGAGTTTATTTAACTTCAATGGTTCTGTCAGGTTTCTTCACTTCTTCTTCACTCAACTTGGGTAGTTCGATGTTCAGAACACCGTTTTCCACTTGCGCGGAGATGTGATCTTTATCTACGTTCTCCGGCAGAATCATTGTCTGCTGGAATTTTGAATATGAAAATTCACGGCGTAAATAGCGACCGTCTTTCTTTTCTTCCTTGTTTTCAGCTTTCTTTTCCATTGAAATTACCAGGTTGTTTTCTTCATCAATCCGTACGCTGAAATCCTCCTTAGTCATCCCTGGTGCGGCCAACTCTAATTTATAGGCCTTATCGGTTTCAATTACATTAATAGCAGGTGCGGTAGCATTTGCTTTAGCCATTAATTCGTTATCAAAGAAATCATTAAAGATACTTGGTAACCAATTCTGAGATCTTCTAACAGGCATCATAATTTAGTCTCCTATCTTTTAGTTAAACATTCAGATTAATTCTTGAATTTCGGTTCGTTGTTTCGAACCGTCGTTCACTAAAGAAATTACAAAATTTGTGCCAGTGCCATATTCTTCCTTAGTTTGACTAAATGTCAGGGAGATAATGCCAATTTTACCATTTTGCTGTCAAATTGTTCCTGTATTTATACTTTGATAAGAATTTTGTTAATAATCTATTAATTGATTGAGACTGTTACATACCTATTTTATCAGTTTGAATCTGAGGCGTAATTTTCCGTCGGCATAGTCGTAACTGATAATTTTAAAAAGACCTATTTCTGATGTGTTTTCTACGTGTTGCCCGATGCAAGCGCAAGCATCGTAGTCTCCTATTCTGACAATACGTAATGTTTCGCTTGCATTTTCCGGAAGCTTACTCAGGTCCACAATGCTTTTGGCTTCTTCGTGTGTCATGAACTCACAGGTTACAGGTAAATGGCGATCGATAGCTTCATTTACTTTTTCTTCAATGGCATGAATTTGCTCCTCCGTTGGGCAAGTCGGAAGTTCGTAATCACATTTGCTTTTTTTCTTTTCGATATGTGCATTTCGTGAACGAGGACATCCGAATGTTTTTACCATAGTGGCATTGAGCAAATGCTCTGCTGTATGCATAGGTGCAATTGACACATCCTGAAATTTTGGAGCTGCTTGGTTTATTTCCATCATAGACAAGTTTTTATTTTTAGATATAAAGACAAAAGTACATATTTGATTTCATTTTTTTTGTTCTTCTGTTCTTTTGCCTTAAAAAATATATGTCTCTTTGTTTTAGACATAAGAACAAAAGAACATATTTTTCTGATGGGTGATTATATATGTTTATATTCTCTGAATTTTCCTTTTATTTCGATACGTTCACCACCAAAGTTTATTAATAAGCCGTGGTCTGTATTGGTAGCAGTTAAGTAATTCACTAATTGGGTTTCGTGTATGGGAAGGAGATGCTGTACCGCTTTAAGCTCAATGATTATTTCTCCTTCTACGATTATGTCTGCTCTAAATTCTCCTACAATTTCATTTTTGTAATATACATTTATAGGAGTTTCTGTATCTGCATGGATACCTTTTTCTTTTAATTCTATCATTAATGCTTTCTGATAAACATTCTCAAGAAAACCCGCAGCAAGATGTATTCTTAAATTATAAGCACACTGAATAACAGTTTTTATCAGACTTTCTATTTCTATATTTCTTATTTGTTCTTCTGTTCTTCTGTCTTATAAACAAGATAATATGTCTCTTCTGTGTGCATGGGGGATATTCTTGTTTATTGTGGTCGTTGAGTTGAGGTTGTTGTTCCATGATTATCTGAGCATTATTTTCTTTTTTATATTTTTGATGTACATTTATTCTTTTACTATTTCTATAGACTTGGGTACTAGGTCCATAAAAGAGTTTAATCCACAGTCTGTATAATCTGCTCCGGCAAAAAGTCGGATTATAGTTGTTGGTAACCAGCTTTTTCCGGATTGGGGGTCTACTGCCATCCATCCGTATTGTTTGAGGTAGCATTCGGCCCAGGCATGACATCCATAGAATTTTTGTTCAGGTATAAAAATAAAACCGGCAACAAACCGGCAAGGAATTCCTTTCTTTCTCATAAGTGCCGTGAATAAATTAGTATATTCGCTGCAAGTACCTTTCTTTCTTTGAAGGATATGATTTACATCCAATGTTTTGCAATCACCTCTTGAAATAGCCGTGGCTAGAGAATCATCAAAACTTATATAATGGGATACAAACTCCAAGCCCTTTTTTATAATTGTCATTATACTGTCTTCGCCTTTGAATAAAGAGTCTGTTATAAGTTCGATAGTAGGAGAAGAATAGTCAATGAGTCGGGTGGGGTTTAGATAAGAAGCGACCTCTCCGTCATAGATGTCATTGGGTCTATAAAGAACCTTTTCTGCTACTTTTCTTTTTAAGGTATCGTCATAAGCTTTGGATACTTTTACGGTGAAATAGTAGACACTGTCTGCCTTTTTAAAATTAGAAACCTCTTGGGGATAAGAATCTGTAACCGGAGAGTAATTTCTTGTCACCATTCGATAAGTCGTTTGAGCATGGCACGGGAACGAAAATGGCATCAGTGGCAGTAAAAAAAGAAATAGTAACTTTTGCATGTATTTTATGATAATGATGTTATTAGGGGGAATATACAATTATTATTCGGGTATCTTTACCTTTTCTCCAAGATGTTTGGGAGCTTTATTGGTAACTATATCCACAAAGACTTTTACTCTTGCCAATAATTCTCGAAGATTCGTTTTAAAGCCGGCATACGCACTCACATCCTGAGCGTTATATCCGATAGCCTGGAGGTGACTTTGCTGAGCCAGATAAATTGCCCGTTCGTTATGAAACTGTTGTGAAATCAGAGTAAAACGCTCCAAACCAAAAATTAAATGTGCTCTTACCACAGAATCCAATGTTCTTAAACCTGCATAGTCCAGTATAATCCGTTGGTCAGGTATTCCTGCTGCTATAAGTGCTTTTTTCATTTCTTCCGGTTCGTTATAACTATTTCTCCGGTTATCACCGCTAACCAATATATATTTGACTTTTCCGGCATTGTAGAGTTCTGTGGCAGCTTTAATCCTATAGTCGAAATATAGGTTGGCTTTTCCACTTTTCAGTTTAGGTGAAGTTCCCAGTAACAGTCCTACCTTATTATATGGAATATCGGAAACAGTCGAATAGATATATGTTTCGCTATTTTTCTGTATAGTCCGGTTGCAAACATAGATGGTGATCACAAGGACTATCAACAATAAAGGTATTCCCATAAGGACGATCTTTTTCATTTTTCTATATTCAGGATGCTGTGCAAAGATAAGGATTTGGTGTGAAAGTTGATTTGAAAGCATAAAAAAAGGAGCAACGCCTTGCTCCAACCTTTGTTAACCTTAAATCTAATACTATGAAAAACACAATGCAAAGATACAGATTTTTGAGATCTTGGCAAATGTTTCATAGAAAACCTTTCTTTTTATAACATTTATTTTATTTATCAGCTTAATTTGTTAGGATAATTAAGAGTTAAAGAGTTCACTTTGATATATTCTGGAAGTTTATTACTTGGATATTCTTATCCGGGCCATTTCTCTTTCATTAAGTCCTCCATCTTAAGTAATTCGTCTCTGTATTGAGCTGCTTCAATGAATTCAAGTTTCTTAGCTGCTTCCTGCATTAACTTGCGAGTACGCTCCATACTTTTTTCCAGTTGGGCTTTGCTCATATATTGTACGACCGGATCAGCTGCAATATTGGGTGAAGAAGGTTCCACGTATGCACGGCTACCTTTTTGAGTATCTTCTGTTTCTGCTCCGTTTCCGAAAACAGACAGATTACGGGCTTTTTTAATTTGTTGCGGAGTAATACCATGTTCTTCGTTGTATGCAAGTTGCTTCTCACGGCGACGATTGGTTTCATCAATAGTCAGTCGCATGCTATCTGTGATTTTGTCTGCATACATGATCACCATTCCATTTACATTTCGGGCTGCTCGTCCGGCAGTTTGTGTCAATGAACGGTGGGAACGGAGAAATCCTTCTTTGTCCGCATCGAGGATGGCAACCAGTGACACTTCCGGAAGGTCGAGACCTTCGCGCAATAAATTCACCCCGATCAACACATCGTAAACTCCTTGACGGAGATCATCCATGATCTTGACCCGTTCCAATGTATCCACATCGCTGTGAATGTAGTTGCAACGTACGTTGTTGTTTAATAGATATTCTGTCAATTCTTCGGCCATACGTTTGGTCAGTGTGGTGACAAGTACGCGTTCTTCTTTCTCAATGCGTATCTGTATTTCTTCCATCAGATCATCGATCTGATTCAGGCTGGGACGTACCTCGATCACCGGATCGAGCAGACCGGTAGGACGGATCACCTGCTCGACAACAATACCCTCGGACTGTACTAATTCATAATCGGCAGGAGTAGCGCTGACATAAATCACCTGTTTAGCCATCGACTCGAATTCTTCGAATTTCAGGGGGCGGTTGTCCATAGCTGCCGGTAAACGAAAACCATATTCCACTAAGTTTATTTTACGGGCACGGTCACCTCCGTACATAGCTCGTATTTGCGGTACGCTGACGTGGCTTTCATCTATTACAATCAAAAAATCGTCAGGGAAAAAATCCAGCAAACAGTATGGACGTGTACCTGCAGCACGGCCGTCAAAGTATCGTGAATAGTTTTCAATACCTGAGCAATGACCGAGTTCCCGAATCATCTCCATATCATATGTCACTCGTTCGTATAGACGTTTGGCTTCGTACTCTTTGCCGATAGACTCGAAATAGGCAACTTGTTTGGTAAGATCATCTTCTATTTCATGGATGGCCCGTAAAGTTGCTTCTTTAGTAGTCATAAACAGGTTAGCCGGGTATATTTTATAGGCTTCAAAAGGTGCGATGGTGACTCCGGATACCGGATCTACTTCTTCGATACCGTCAATTTCGTCTCCCCAAAAGGTTACCCGGAGCAGATTGTCCGAATAGGCCAGATATATATCCACCGTATCTCCTTTGACCCGGAAATTTCCACGATTCAGTTCAATATCGTTGCGCATATACAGGCTGTCTACCAACCGGCGAAGAAATAGATTGCGGTTGATGGTCCGGCCTCGTTCTATTTCAATTACATTGTTATAAAAATCGGATGGGTTTCCCATACCATAAATACAAGATACGGAGGATACAACCACTACATCTTTTCTGCCGGATAGAAGAGCCGAAGTCGCAGCCAATCTGAGCTTATCTATTTCGTCATTGATAGCGAGGTCTTTTTCTATATATGTATCCGAACTTGGCAGATAGGCCTCCGGCTGGTAATAATCATAATAAGATACATAATATTCGACAGCATTATTGGGGAAAAATCCTTTAAATTCGCTGTAGAGCTGGGCTGCCAGTGTTTTGTTATGGCTTAAGATCAATGTTGGTTTATTGATATTGGCAATAACGTTGGCTATGGTAAATGTCTTTCCGGAACCGGTTACTCCCAGTAACGTTTGTGCCGGTACGCCTTCAAGAACCCCTTCGGTCAGTTGCGCAATTGCTTCCGGCTGATCTCCGGTCGGCTTGTATGCGGATGTTAATTCAAAATTCATGCTTCTTTTTTTCTTTCAGAAGACAATATTCGGCAAAATAGTTGAGATAAACAAATCAAATTTTAAAATAAATCCTTTACTTTGCACAACATAACTAACAAAATACAACGAAAGACATGATTTGGAATGAGAGCATCGAATGCATGGAACGCGACAATTTGCATAAAATCCAGAGCATTAGACTGAAGAAAATAGTAGAATACGTTTATCATAATACGCCGTTCTATCGTAAAAAAATGCAAGAGTTGGGCATCACACCCGATGATATTAACGGGATAGAAGATATATCCAAATTACCATTTACCACTAAATTAGATTTACGCGACAATTATCCGTTTGGCTTATGCGCTGTACCCATGAGCCAGATCGTTCGTATCCATGCGTCCTCCGGTACTACCGGGAAACCGACTGTAGTGGGATATACCCGTAAGGACTTATCGACTTGGGCAGAATGTCTGTCGCGTGCCTTCACAGCTTATGGTGCCGGCCGTTCTGATATATTTCAGGTATCTTACGGTTACGGTTTGTTTACGGGCGGACTGGGTGCACATGCCGGTGCCGAGAATATCGGAGCGTCGGTTATCCCCATGTCAAGTGGTAATACGGAAAAGCAGATTACATTGATGCATGATTTTGGCTCGACTGTGTTATGTTGTACACCGTCTTATGCTCTTTATCTGGCTGATGCGATTAATGACTCAGGTTTTCCACGCGAAGAATTTAAACTGAAGGCGGGTGCTTTCGGTGCGGAACCCTGGACGGAAAGTATGCGTAAAGACATCGAAACCAAATTGGGCATTAAGGCTTATGATATATATGGATTGAGTGAAATTGCAGGTCCCGGTGTTGGATATGAATGTGAATGCCAGAATGGTACGCACTTGAATGAAGATCACTTCTTCCCTGAAATAATAGACCCGCATACATTGCAGCCTGTAGAACCCGGACAGACCGGGGAACTTGTTTTTACCCATCTGACGAAAGAAGGTATGCCTTTATTGCGCTACAGGACAAAAGATCTGACGGCTTTGCATTATGAAAAATGTTCTTGCGGACGTACTTTGGTGCGTATGGACCGCATCTTGGGACGTAGTGACGATATGCTTATTATCCGTGGAGTCAATGTATTCCCGACACAGATAGAATCTGTTATTCTGGAAATGGCGGAATTCGAGCCACATTATCTGTTGACCATTGACCGCAAGAACAATACGGATACTATGGAACTGAAGGTTGAGGTTCGTCCTGACTATTATTCGGATGAAATTAACAAGATGCTGGCTTTAAAGAAGAAATTGACAGGTCGCTTACAAAGTGTATTAGGTCTGGGAGTAGACGTGAAGCTGGTAGAGCCGCGCAGCATTGAACGCAGTGTGGGCAAAGCGAAGCGTGTGATTGATAATAGAAAACTATAACGAATATTAAATATAAAGTCATTTATTATGGTAGCAAAACAACTTTCCATTTTTTTGGAAAATAAATCAGGCCGACTGACAGAGGTGACTGAAGTATTGGCAAAGGAAGGTATTAATCTTTCTGCTCTTTGCATTGCTGAAAATGCCGACTTTGGTATTCTCCGGGGGATTGTTTCCGATCCGGATAAAGCTTATAAAGCTTTAAAAGATAATCATTTTGCAGTGAATGTGACAGAAGTGGTAGGCATCAACTGTCCTAACGTGCCCGGTGCGTTAGCCAAAGTATTGCAATACCTTTCCAATGAAGGAGTTTTTATTGAATATATGTATTCATTTGCCAATAATAACTCTGCAAATGTGATTATCCGTCCTAATGATATGGAAAACTGTATCCGTGTGTTGACGGAAAAGAAAGTTGACTTGTTGGCGGCAAGCGACTTGTATAAACTGTAAAATCTGTGACTAAGTGGTGGATGGTTAATGAATAGCTGCTATATTGTTTATAAATTAACCATCCATCAATGCTTATTCGCCATTCGTAACTAAACTCTATTCTTCCATTCTTTTTTATCTTAAAAAACATTGATTAATTGGTTTATTCAGCGCGAATCTTTAACTTTGCGCATTATTTAAATACAGAATGAAGAAGAACATCATTATAACGCTGCTTGCAGCTACTGTTTTATCCTCGTGTGGAGAGTACAATAAGTTGCTAAAAAGCACTGATTACGAATACAAGTATGAGGCCGCTAAGAACTACTTCGCCAAGGGTCAGTATAATCGGTCGGCTACATTGCTGAACGAGTTGATAACTATCTTGAAAGGTGGTGATAAGGCAGAAGAATCATTATACATGTTGGCTATGAGTTATTATAATCAGAAAGACTATTCTACTGCCGCACAGTCGTTTATCACTTATTTTAATACATATCCACGTGGTCAGTTCTCTGAATTGGCTCGTTTTCATGCAGGCAAAGCTTTGTTCTTGGATACTCCGGAACCCCGATTGGATCAGTCAAGTACTTATCAGGCTATCCAGCAGTTGCAGATGTTCTTGGAATATTATCCTCAAAGCAGCAGAAAACAAGAGGCACAGAATATGATTTTTGCTTTGCAGGATAAGTTGGTTTTGAAAGAACTTTATTCAGCGAGATTATATTATAATCTGGGTAATTATATGGGCAACAACTATCTGTCTTGTGTAATCACAGCACAGAATGCTTTAAAAGATTATCCTTATACTGATTATCGTGAGGATTTATCTATTTTGATTCTCCGTGCCAAATATGAGATGGCAGTGAATAGTGTAGAAGATAAAAAGATGGATCGTTATCGCGAAACGGTAGACGAATATTATGCTTTCAAAAATGAATTTCCGGAAAGTAAATATCTGAAGGAAGCCGAAAGGATTTTCAAAGATTCTCAAAAAGTAATTAAAGACTAAATTATAAATAGATTTATGGATTACAAAAAAACAAATGCTCCGACGAATACCATTACCCGTGATATGATGGACTTGTGTGCCGATACCGGTAATGTTTACGAAACAGTGGCTATCATTGGTAAGCGTGCCAATCAGATTAGTGTGGAAATAAAAAATGACCTTTCCAAGAAACTTGCGGAGTTTGCTTCTTACAACGACAACCTGGAGGAAGTGTTTGAAAACAGAGAGCAGATCGAAATTTCACGTTATTACGAGAAATTGCCGAAACCCAATCTGATTGCTGCGCAGGAATATGTAGAAGGAAAGATCTATTATAGAAACCCGGCGAAGGAGAAAGAAAAATTACAGTAATTTACTTCGCTGATTGAAGAGCTAAGAGTCAAGTAGTAAGTAGGAGTCTATTCTTCTATCTCTTATTGCTTGACTTTTTTATTCCGGATTAAACACAACTTTAAAAACTATGATTCAACGAATTCAAACGATTTATCTTTTACTTGTTACTGCATTATTGATAACAAGTATGTGTCTGCCTGTGGGCAGCTTTATAGGTGCTGATGCTGCAATGTATGTTTTTAAACCATTGGGGGTAGAGATGAACGGTACACTTTATTCTACATGGGGGGTATTTGGTATCTTGTTGCTCAGTGCAATCATTGCATTCGCTACGATCTTTCTGTTCAAGAACCGTATGTTGCAAATTCGTATGACGATATTCAATAGTATTCTGCTGATTGGTTATTATCTTACTTTTCTTGCCTTCATGTTTGTCCTGAAGAAAGATCTGAGTGCTACTTTCCAGATATCATGGGCATTATGCCTGCCGTTAATTTCGATTATTCTGAATTGGCTGGCGGTCCGTGCGATAGGACGAGATGAAGTGATGGTAAAGGCTGCCGATCGTCTCCGATAAAAGTAGAATCGCCACAAAGGATTTAGAAATTATTCTCTATAAACTCTAAATCCTTTGTGGCGATTTTGTATATATGCTTTTCTACTTCTTTATATCAAACAGATAAGTGATTTTGGCTGTAATGGTACTACTGGCAGAGCGCGAGAAATAATCTTTTTTGGTACTGTTGTAGAAGTCGGCCAGCCCAAAATAATATCTGCCTTCCAAAAGGAAATTACCGGCTTTAGTCCTGACTTCAATGCCTCCTCCTCCTACAATTCCGTAATCAAACTTATTTTCAACCCATTTACCATATTGTTCATTGGGTGCCCGATTTGCGGTTTCCCAAGTACCTTTTCTTTTTTCGCTCTCGTTTAACAAGAGGCCGATTTGTGGCCCTAGGTTCACGAAAAATTGTACCCCTTTGTCTTTGCCAAAGGCCAGATGGGCAAGGAAAGGAATCTCAAGATAGTTCATGGTACGGACATAAGAGTCTTCGGAAGAGAATCCCTGTTCCGGATCGAATTTTTCGTCCCATCCGCGTTGAGAAAAGTTAAGTTCCAATTGTGCACCACAGATCATAGCGAAGTATTTTTCGGAAATGTAGCGTGCTGTGACACCTCCGGTAATTCCCAAAAGACCGTTTTGCTTGATGGTGGGCTGGAAAGAAACAGTGCTGTAATTAGCACCGCCATTGATTCCGATTGCAAAATTATGTCGTTGTTCGCCTATCTGGGCTTTTGCCGGCAGGGTAATGCCTGCCAGCAAAATGGCTCCCAGTAAGAGTGATTTCAGTTGATCCCTTTTCATTCGAAGTCAAGTTTAATCAATTCAAAGTTCTTTGTGAAATGAACAAAGAATACTTTCTTGTTCACAAATCCTCCCCAGTTGTTGACACGTTGGAATTTAAATCCGGTCTGGATAGGAGTCAAATCCATTTGCGGAAGGTTCTTTTCCAGTTCGGAACCGTATTTAGACAGTCCTTTAAGGAAGAAGTATCCAGTGTCAAAGCCCAGCATACCGTACTTCGGATACCGTTCCTCCATCTCTTTACTGTACCATTTGCGATATGCCTGAGTGAAGTTGATGGCGGCCGGTAATAGATTGTTCGTGTAGAATGACGAGTAAAAATAGGTATCCAATTCAAAGAAACTTTCCAAATGGTCTTTTGTATATGTCTGCCATTCCGGATAACCGAATAAATGAATACGTGCTTCCGGATTGTCTCTAACGAGTAATGTCAATTGAGGAATGATTCTCAGAAGCGTCAGATCATTGCCCGAAGTCGGAATGAAGAAATTCTCCTTGTCATTGTGCAGAGCTGCTTTTAGAGTTTCTACCGGGGCATTTTCTTTCAATGTCTTTACGGGTATACCTTTGCTTCCCAATTCTTGTTTCAGACCTTTGATAAACTCTACTTTATCTTTATCTACAACCGCTGATTCCAGAAGAATCACGTTGGCGTTTGGAAATTGGCGTGTAAAGTGCTCGTATACTTCCGAATACAGATAAGATTGCGGAGTATTGATCTGGTAGATAAACGGGTTGTTGAATACTTCTCCCTCTTTTGAGGAAAAAGGAATGACCAGGCGTATATCGTTTTTCTTGGCAAAGGCTGCCAATGGTTTGATGTGTTGTTGTTGCGCCGGACCGAAGATCACATTCATATTTTTCATCTCGCTTTTGGCCAGAATGCTGTTCAGCGACGAACTTTCTTTATTGCAATCGTATACATACAGGTCGATTGAAGTTCCGGTACGTTTCAGACTGTCAACTGCCATCAGGAAACCTTCGTAATATTCTACCATCCGTTTGTCGTCAAATGGTAACAGGAGGGCCGCTTTGATAGTAGAAATGCTCTTAGGAACTTCTTTGTTTTCACGGAACAATTCGCTGTCACTTGGCGGTATGATGTTGGCATCTGTTTTGGGGACAGTGACTGTCGGTTTTTCAGACGGGTAGGGGATACAGAGAAATTGCCCTTTTTTCATGCCATTCTTTAATTCTGGATTGGCAGCAATCAGTTCTTGTTCGGAAATGCCATATTCACGGCTGACGCTGAAAATGGTTTCTCTGCGTTTCACCTTATGCATATCTTTACAGCGTGGCTTGACGGCCGGTTGCATAGCAGGCTCTGAGGGCGCTGCCACTACAGCTTCTACGGTCGAATCGATAGCCTCGGCAGCCGAAGGAATACGGATAACTTGTCCGATGCGGAAGTTCTCCGCGCTTAATCCGGGGTTAGCGTCACAGATAGCCTTGGCAGAAACTTTATAGGTCGTTGTCAGCCGATAGAGTGTCTCGCCCGGCTGGATCGTATGAAAGGTTTCACCTTTTTGAGCAGTTTTGTTCTGTGGGATTTTAATGGCTTGTCCTGCGTAGATTTTGTCCTCACAACCGGGATTCAGTCGGATAATATCTGCTTTGCTGACTCCATACATGCTTGAGATGGAGTATAAACTTTGGCCCTTTTCAATGGTGTGCAGGAAGTAGGATTGGTTCTCTTGTGCAAAGGTGCTTAAATAGGAAACACTTATAAAGGACAGGAGAAAGAAGATTCGTTTGATTGATTTCATCAATTTATTAATCTTAATTTGTAATTTTTACTATTCAATTCTCAATTGATTACGGCAAAGGTACGAATAATGTCATACATTCACATAATATATTGAGTTAAGAAAATAATATTGTGTTTTTTAAAACTATATTTCGGGTGGAAACATTAATTTTGCAGCTCAATAAAAGTTAGAATATGCAGGAAACAGAATATATAAATGTGTATGGTGCGCGCGTACACAATCTGAAAGACATTGATGCGGAAATACCACGTAATAGCCTGACTGTAATTACCGGACTTAGTGGAAGCGGGAAGTCATCTCTTGCTTTCGATACGATATTTGCAGAAGGACAGCGCCGCTATATTGAAACTTTTTCGGCTTATGCCCGCAACTTTTTGGGCAATCTGGAGCGTCCGGATGTAGATAAGATAACAGGATTGAGTCCGGTTATTTCCATTGAACAGAAAACTACGAACAAAAATCCCCGTTCTACGGTCGGAACCACTACGGAGATTTACGACTATCTACGTTTGCTTTATGCCCGTGCCGGAATAGCTTATTCTTATCTTTCGGGAGAAAAGATGGTGAAATACACCGAAGAACAGATATTGGAACTTATTCTGAAAGATTATAAAGGGAAGAAAATCTATATGCTGGCCCCTCTGGTGCGTTCGCGTAAGGGACATTATAAAGAACTCTTTGAACAAATCCGGAAAAAAGGATACCTGTATGTCCGTATCGACGGGGAGGTTCGTGAGATTACACATGGTCTGAAACTGGATCGTTATAAGAATCATGATATTGAAGTAGTCGTTGACAAACTGATCGTAGAAGATAAGGATGATAAACGGCTGAAACAGAGTGTTGCCACCGCCATGCGTCAGGGAGACGGATTGCTGATGATTCTCGATGCGCAGACAGAGAGTATCCGACATTATAGTAAACGCTTGATGTGTCCTGTTACGGGATTGTCGTACCGGGAGCCGGCTCCGCATAATTTTTCGTTCAACTCCCCGCAAGGTGCTTGTCCGCGTTGTAAAGGATTGGGAGTAGTTAGCCAGATTGATGTGGATAAAGTGATTCCCAATAAAGAGATGTCGATCTATGAAGGGGCAATAGCTCCTTTGGGTAAATATAAGAATGCGATGATTTTCTGGCAGATCGGTGCTCTGCTGGAGAAGTACGATGCGTCACTGAAGACTCCGGTAAAAGACCTGCCCAATGATGCTATTGATGAAATTCTGTATGGTTCGGATGAACGTATCAAAATAAAAAGCTCATTGATAGGTACTTCTTCCGACTATTTTGTAACGTATGAAGGAGTTGTGAAGTATATCCAGATGTTGCAAGAGAAAGACGCTTCGGCCACTGCTCAGAAATGGGCGGAACAGTTCGCTAAAACTACGGTTTGTCCTGAATGTAAGGGGGCGAAGTTGAATAAGGAGGCGCTTCACTTCCGTATCCATGACAAAAACATCAATGAACTCTCTAATATGGACATCAACGAGCTGTATGACTGGTTGATGAAAGTAGATAAGTTCCTGACAGATAAACAGAAAACGATTGCCGCCGAGATCCTGAAGGAGATACGTACCCGCTTGAAATTCCTGTTGGATGTGGGGTTGGATTATCTTTCGTTAAATCGCAGCTCGGTCAGTCTGTCCGGAGGTGAAAGTCAGCGTATCCGTCTGGCCACACAAATTGGGTCTCAGTTGGTCAATGTGCTTTATATTCTTGACGAGCCGAGTATCGGATTGCATCAACGTGATAACTTGCGGCTGATTAATTCTCTGAAAGAACTGCGTGATATGGGTAACTCCGTGATCGTGGTAGAGCATGACAAAGACATGATGCTTGCTGCCGACTACGTGATCGATATGGGACCTAAGGCCGGACGATTGGGAGGAGAAGTCGTTTTTGCCGGTACTCCTGAAGAGATGTTGAAGACCAGTACACTGACTTCGCAGTACCTTAACGGACAAACGGCTATCGAAGTACCTTCTAAGAGACGTCCCGGAAACGGCAAGTCTTTATGGTTACGGGGCGCGAAAGGGAATAACCTGAAAAATGTGGATGTGGAATTTCCGTTGGGTAAATTAATTTGTGTAACCGGAGTTTCCGGTAGTGGCAAATCGACTCTGATTAATGAAACTTTGCAACCGATACTTTCGCAAAAATTCTATCGTTCTTTGCAGGATCCTTTGGAATATGATTCGATCGAAGGACTTGAGAATATAGATAAGGTGGTTAATGTGGACCAGTCCCCTTTGGGGCGTACCCCACGTTCCAATCCGGCTACTTATACCGGGGTCTTTTCTGATATCCGGAGCCTGTTTGTCGGACTGCCGGAAGCTAAGATCCGCGGTTATAAGCCCGGCCGGTTCTCTTTCAATGTGTCCGGTGGCCGCTGCGAGGCATGTTCCGGTAACGGCTACAAAACGATTGAAATGAATTTCTTACCCGATGTATACGTTCCGTGCGAAGTCTGTCATGGTAAACGCTATAACCGTGAAACGCTGGAAGTACGTTTTAAGGGAAAATCTATTGCTGATGTGCTGGATATGACTATTAATCGTGCAGTAGAGTTCTTTGAGAATGTTCCTCAGATCCTGAATAAGATCAAGACTATCCAAGATGTAGGATTGGGGTATATCAAACTGGGACAATCGTCAACAACTCTTTCGGGAGGTGAGAGCCAGCGTGTGAAATTGGCTACTGAACTTTCAAAACGAGATACCGGAAAGACTTTGTATATTCTTGATGAACCGACTACCGGCCTGCATTTTGAAGACATACGTGTGTTGATGGGAGTCCTGAATAAATTGGTAGATAAAGGCAATACCGTGATCGTTATTGAACACAACCTGGATGTGATTAAGATGGCGGATTACATAATAGATATGGGGCCTGAAGGTGGTAAGGGAGGAGGAGAACTTCTCAGTTTCGGAACACCGGAAGAAGTTGCGAAGAGCAACAAAGGATATACTCCGAAGTTTCTTCGCGAGGAATTGAAAATCAATTAAAAATTCATATTGTATGATGAGGATATGTCAAAATTCGTATTCGCCACCGATTACACAGATAAATATTATTGGCTGTCAGTAGACTAAAAAACGTTCAGTGTAAATCTGTGTGACCTGTGGTGAGTTATGACACACCTTCATCGTATTTGTCCGAGGTTAACTTCGTGATTGCAGGAAGTTAACTTCGTAAAGTTACATTATTAACTTACTAATGGGCAGCTCCTCTCTGTGGCTGCCGAAATACACATATTGTCTATGAAAATCAATAAGACCAATGCCGCCCGTCTGCTGGATAAGGCCAAGATTGCCTATGAACTTATTCCTTACGAGGTAGACGAAAGCGATCTGAGTGCCGTGCATGTAGCGGCAAGTTTGGGAGAGAATATTAATCAGGTTTTTAAAACCCTCGTACTTCACGGTGATAAAACGGGATATTTTGTTTGTGTAATTCCAGGAGATCAGGAAGTGAACCTGAAGCTTGCTGCTAAAGTGTCCGGCAATAAAAGTTGCGATATGATCCCTATGAAAGAGCTTCTGTCCGTCACCGGATATATCCGGGGTGCCTGTTCGCCCATCGGAATGAAAAAGCATTTTCCTACCTATATTCATGAAACCTGTCTGGGCTTTCCGTATATTTATGTAAGTGCAGGGCAGAGAGGATTGCAGATAAAAATAGACCCTAAAGAGCTAATAAACGAGGTTCGGGCGGAAGTTTGTGTATTATATACTGTTTAATTTCAGTAAAAAGTATATATTTGCAAAAAATATCTATTTAATAATCTAATATTCTAATTTTATGTTTGAAGGACAACCTAAGGGTTTGTATGCTCTGGCACTTGCCAACACAGGCGAGCGATTCGGTTACTACACCATGCTTGCGATTTTTACTTTGTTTTTACAAGCAAAGTTTGGTTACACTGCTGCTGAAACTTCTACTATTTTCGGATGTTTTCTGGCTGCTGTTTATTTTATCCCCTTCTTTGGCGGTATTCTTGCCGATAAGTTTGGTTATGGTAAGATGGTGACAATGGGTATTGTGGTCATGTTTATTGGCTATGCGCTGCTCGCCATCCCGACTTCCGATAACTCCGGCAAAATAATGATGTTCGGTGCGTTGGCCCTGATTGCTTGCGGTACCGGTCTTTTTAAAGGTAATTTACAGGTGATGGTGGGTAATTTGTATGATGCCCCCGAATATAGTTCCAAACGCGACACTGCATTCAGTATTTTCTATATGGCTATCAATATTGGCGCAATGTATGCTCCGACAGCCGCAACGAAAGTAACCAATTATATGTTGGGCAAGGCAGGTCTGTCGTATGTCCCTCAGATTCCTTCATTGGCACATCAATATCTCGATGGAACAATCACTCCTGCCAACCAGGCTACTCTGGAATCCTTGCAGGCTGCACAAAACTTTACCGGTGACATTGCCACTTTCTGTACTACTTATATCGATAAGCTCTCCGAAGCTTACAACTATGGATTTGGTGTGGCATGTGTGTCCTTGATTATTTCAATGCTTATTTATGTAGCTTTCCGTTCTACATTCAAACATGCGGACTATAACTCTAAACAGGCTAAGCCGGCCAACGTGGTAGAAGAGAAGTTGACTCCGGAACAGACTAAACAACGTATTGTAGCTCTGTTGCTTGTGTTTGCCGTAGTTATTTTCTTCTGGATGGCTTTCCATCAGAACGGGTTGACATTGACATTCTTCGCTCGTGACTATACGGCACAAGAGGTGACCGGTCTCGACCGTCTGGGCTTCAATATCGTGAACCTGACCTTCTTGCTGATCGTTATCTACGGACTGTTTTCACTGTTCCAGGGTAAAACCGGAAAGTCGAAAACGATTGCCGGTGTAGTAGTTATGGTGGCACTCCTCTGCCTGGGATGGAGTTATACTTCTATGGATCCTACAATCAACATCCTGCCACAGATCTTCCAGCAGTTTAATCCGTTCTTCGTGATCGCTTTGACTCCGGTTTCGCTGGCAGTGTTCGGCTATCTGGCCAGAAAAGGAAAAGAACCTTCTGCACCGCGTAAAATCGGTATCGGTATGATGATTGCCGTATGTGGTTTCTTGATCATGGCTATCGGCTCTATCGGTCTGCCTACTCCGGACGCTTTGGCTGCCAGTGGCATTGAGAAGGATGCGTTGGTTTCTCCGAACTGGTTGATCTCCACTTATCTGGTTCTTACTTTTGCCGAGCTTTTCTTGTCACCGATGGGTATCTCTTTCGTTTCGAAAGTAGCTCCTCCCAAGTACAAAGGTATGATGATGGGTGGTTGGTTTGCTGCAACTGCCATTGGTAACTACCTGGTTGCCATCATCGGTTATCTGTGGGGAGGCATGCAATTGTGGATGGTATGGAGTGTGCTTATCGTATGCTGTTTGCTGGCCGCCCTGTTTATCTTCTCTATCATGAAGAAACTTGAAAAGGTAGCATAAGACCTTCGGGTTACTGACTATACACCAAACGCCCCGTTACATTACTTGTTATTTCGATAACAATATATGTAACGGGGCGTTTCTCCTATTGGCCTTTTCTTTACAGATAAATCAAAGTTCCAATCCCATAATATAGTCATTCATATAATATCCGTTTCCGATAGGGAAGTCTCCTTCCCGCAATTTCTTCATCCCTTTATGTTCGTAAAAGTGCAGCGCTTTGTTGTTTCGGTTTACATTTAGTTCCATCAGGCAGGGAGACGGGTGTATCTCTTTGATATATTGCACTGCGTGATCAAATAGTTTGCTGCCTAAATGTGCCCCCTGAAAGCCGGGGAGAACATATATTTTCTGGAGATGAAACACATCGGCATCCTGGGGCTGGACAGAGACGTAGCCGCAAGGTTCGTCTCCCTGATAGGCGATAAAGTATACATGCCCTTCTTCTTCCATTTGTTTACGGATGTTTTCGGGTGCATACATCCACTCCATCATGTAGTCAAGTTGCTCGGTCGAAAGTATTTCTTTGTAAGTGGCGGGAAATACCTGGTTTGCCAGTTCGTTAATCAGTTTGCAATCATCTGAGGTTGCTTTTCGGATAGTAAACATGTTTGTTGTATTTTTCAATTTATACGGCAAATATAGTGATAATTTGCATTTATAATAAGGTGAAAGGGACTTAATGCGTTAATTAGTATAAAAATAAGGTACTTTGTATTGCATAGTACCAAGGCAATGCCTATATTTGCTGCATCTAAAAGATAGAACTTATGAATGTAGATAATGTAAAGTCGCAAATGCGAAAGGGTATGCTGGAGTATTGCATCATGTTATTGTTGCATAAAGAGCCGGCTTATGCTTCGGATATCATTCAGAAACTGAAAGAGGCGAGGCTGATTGTGGTGGAGGGGACTTTATATCCATTGCTGACCCGGCTGAAAAATGATGATTTGCTCAGTTACGAGTGGGTTGAGTCAACACAAGGACCGCCACGCAAATATTACAAACTAACCGGGAAAGGGGAGTCTTTTCTTGGTGAACTGGAGGCTTCCTGGAAAGAACTGAATGAAACCGTGAATCATATAGCTAATAGAGAATCCATTTAAAAAGAAATAAAGATGAAAAAAACATTAACCGTAAATTTAGGCGGAACCGTTTTTCATATTGACGAAGATGCCTATCGGTTGCTTGATAATTATCTGTGCAACCTGAGACTTCACTTTCGCAAACAAGAAGGAGCAGAGGAGATTGTAAATGATATAGAGAACCGTATTTCCGAGCTTTTTGCCGAAAAGCTGTCAGCCGGTTCGCAGGTTATTACGATTGCGGATGTGGAAGAGGTGATTGCACGTATGGGTAAACCGGAAGACTTCGGCGAGGATACCGAAGAAGAGGAGCCCAAAAAGACAACCGGACAAACGGGGGCACAGCAAGGTGCGACCATTCGGCGCAGATTATATCGTAATCCTGACGATAAGATACTGGGTGGTGTAATCAGCGGGTTGGCAGCTTATCTTAATTGGGATGTCACGGTGCTCCGGCTTATCATGTTTGTGGTACTTATCTGCGGATATGGCGTGTTGATTCCTATCTATATTATTTGTTGGTTAGTTATTCCCGAAGCTCGTACGGCAGCCGAGAAGCTGAACATGCGGGGAGAGGATATCACTATCGAGAACATTGGCAGGACGGTGACCGATGGCTTTGAGAGGATGGCCAACGGTGTAAACAACTACGTAAACTCTGGTAAACCCCGTAGCTTTCTGCAGAAAGTAGGAGACGCATTGGTGTCCATTGCCGGATTCTTCCTGAAAGCTTGCCTGGTGGTTCTTGCCATTATTTGCAGCCCTGTTCTTTTTGTTCTTGCCATCGTTTTCGTTGCTCTGGTGATTGCTGCCATTGCAGTAGCCATCGGAGGTGGAGCCGCTCTTTATCAGATGTTGCCTTCGGTCGACTGGTCACCATTGATCTCTACTTCTCCGATGATGACTATCGCTGGGAGCATTGCAGGAGTTGTCTTGGCAGGTATTCCTTTAGCCGCCATCATTTTCGTGATTCTCCGGCAAATCTTCAATTGGTCTCCTATGTCATCCGGACTGAAATGGTCACTGTTGATTATATGGATACTGGCTGTCGTTATTTTTGTCATCAACCTCTCTTACCTGGGATGGCCTTATCCTTTCCTTTGGGTCGGATGACGTGAAATGCCAATTAGTTGATGATCATAGAAATGCTTCCCGTAGTGTGTCCGGGAGGCATTTTTTTTGTAAGAAAAATACGGTTTTGTGCAACGAACCACAAATCTTTTGTTATTTTTGTTTGTTACTCATCGAAAAGAATACGTATCATATGGGCGAGCATATATGTTTCAGAAGAAATGAAAGACTGGCAACGGTCAATCCTCACTGGCGGGGCAATCCTGTAGTAAGAGGAAAGTTTGTCAATCGCCAGCATCGTTTTCGTCCCGGAATGGGGAGTGTGTTGAAGTGGCGTCTTTCGCCCAATCCGCAGCGGAAAGAGAAAAAGAGTGTGAAGTGGAGTCCCAAGTTGAATTATCTGCGTTCGCTGGATGGCGTGGTAGGCAATTCACTGATTTGGCTCGGGCATAATTCTTTCTTCCTGCAGTTAGGTAGGAAGCGGATCATGTTCGACCCCGTTTTCGGTGATATTCCTTTCGTTAAGCGGCAAAGTGATTTTCCGGCCAATCCCGATATATTTACCGATATCGATTATCTGCTGATCAGTCACGATCATTTTGATCACCTCGATAAACAAAGTGTGGCACGGTTGGTAAAAAACAATCCGGGGATGAAACTCTTTTGTGGTCTGGGCACCGGGGAGCTGATCAAAGGATGGTTTCCTGAGCTTGAGGTGACAGAGGCTGGCTGGTATCAGCAGATAGAAGATGACGGGCTGAAAATAACGTTTCTTCCCGCACAACATTGGAGTAAACGTTCCGTTCGCGATGGAGGGCGCAGGCTGTGGGGGGCATTTATGGTACAGGCCGATGGTATTTCCCTCTACTACAGCGGTGATACCGGTTACTCCAGGCATTTCCGCGAAATACCCGATCTTTTCGGAACTCCCGATTATGCTTTGGTGGGTATCGGGGCCTATAAACCGCGCTGGTTTATGCAACCCAATCATATATCGCCTTATGATGCTCTGACTGCATCGACCGATATGAAGGCTGCTCTCACAATTCCGATGCATTACGGAACTTTCGATTTGTCCGATGAACCTCTGCATGACCCTCCTCTGGTTTTTGCTGCCGAAGCCAAGAAGCGAAAGATAGATGTATATATCCCCGTACTGGGAGAGGTGGTGAAGTTGAAGCGGATGTAGACTTTGGGTACTTCTTACCTTCCAAATAGAGCTTCTGTTGTCAACAAATAAAGGCTCTGTCCCTGCCGGACAGAGCCTTTATTTGTTGACAACACAGCCTTTATTTCTGTGCCGTTTCGTTTGGTTTCAGCCATTGATCCAGCCATTCGAAGAAAGTCCGTTGCCACAGTACACCGTTCTGTGGTTTCAGTACCCAGTGGTTTTCATCCGGATAAATCAGTAATTCGGCAGGTACACCACGCATCACGGCAGCATCGAATGCAGCCATTGCCTGGTTGGCAAGGATGCGGTAGTCTTTCTCACCGTGGATACAGAGAATTGGAGTATCCCATTTTTCGACAAACAAATGGGGAGAATTGGCAAATGTACGTTGGGCTGTCGGATTCTGCTTTTCCCAGTAAGCGCCGCCCATATCCCAGTTGGCAAACCATTTTTCTTCTGTCTCCAGATATTGCATTTCCATATTGAAGATACCGTCGTGGGCAATAAATGCCTTGAAGCGCTTGTCGTGATGTCCGGCCAACCAATACACAGAAAATCCTCCGAAGCTGGCACCTACACAACCCAGACGATCATTATCCACAAACGGCTCTTTGGCCATTTCGTCGATAGCCGTGAAATAATCCTTCATACATTGACCACCGTAATCACCGCTGATAGCCTCGTTCCATTCCAATCCGAAGCCCGGAAGTCCGCGACGATTCGGAGCTACGACGATATAACCGTTGGCGGCCATAATCTGCATGTTCCAACGATAACTCCAGAACTGGCTTACCGGACTCTGAGGACCACCTTCGCAGAAGAGCAGTGTCGGGTACTTCTTATTCGGATCGAATTGAGGTGGATAGATGACCCATGTCAGCATCTCTTTGCTGTCAGTTGTTTTCATCCAGCGGCCTTCTACTTTACCCATTTCGATCTGGTCATAGATTTGCTTGTTCTCTTGGGTCAGTTGCGTGGTTTGTCCGTCCAAAGCTATTGCGTAAATTTCGTCACCCATACTCATTGAATGGCGTTTGGCAATCAGTTTGTCTCCAAAGAGGGCAACGCCTTCGTAGTCGTACATACCCGAAGTGACGGGGCGTACGGAATCGTTAGCCAGATCGAGTGAATAAATTTGTGTCTCGCCATGCCATACACCGGTGAAGTAGATCGTCTTGGCATCCCGGCTCCATACGAATGCATCTACATTCGAATCGAAAGCTTTACTTACAAAACGTTTCTCGCCCGTTTCCAGGTTCATGACGAAGAGGCGGTTCTGGTCAGCTTCGTAACCGTCGCGCTCCATGCTTTGCCAGGCAATGCTTTTTCCATCCGGAGAATATTGCGGGTTTGTATCATAACCCATCATACCTTCGGTGATGTTTACTGTTTTCTTGGTATTCAGGTCATATACATAGATATCCGAGTTGGTAGATATGGCATAAGCCAGTCCCGTTTTTTTGCGGCAGGTATAAGCCACCTTATCCGAAGTCGTATTCCAAGCCAGTTGTTCGATACCTCCCCAAGGTTTCATCGGGCTTTCGTAAGGTTCTCCTTCCAGCACATCTATGATGTTGGAGATTGATTTGCCATCAAAGTCGGCGATGAAAGGATGTGGAGCGGTGGTCACCCATTCGTCCCAATGTTTATACATCAGGTCGGTGATGATGATTCCGGTCGCTTTATCCAGGTCGGGGTATTTATCAGCCGTGCTCTTTACTGTTTTCACTTGAGCGATGAAGAGTATCTTTTTACCGTCCGGTGAGATGGAATATCCCTCGATGTCTCCGTCATACTTGGAGATCTGCTTGCGTCCACTACCGTCCGGATTCATTTCATACAGTTGGCTGCTGCCGTTGTCATTGCTCAGGAAGAGTAGCTTGCTTCCGTCTGCCGCCCAAGTCACTTCATTTTCCTGATAAGGAGTGTGGGTAATCTGTCGATTATCCGTTCCATCCGCGTTCATCACAAAAACTTCCCGGTTGCTCTTGTTCTCGGGGACACTGTAATAAGCCACAGTATAGGCTATTTGCTTTCCGTCAGGCGATACGGCCAGTCCGCCGATACGTCCCATCGCCCAAAGCGCTTCGGGAGTCATCCGCTTTCCTTCGATCTTGATATCGGATTTACCGATCAGCGCCTGATCTGTTTTGCCTGCATCTTTGGTTCCACCACAAGATGCTAACATCATTGCTGCCGACATAATAAATAGGTTTACTTGTCTCATAGTTATTTTAATAATTAGTAATTTACTTGTGTTCTCTTCCATAATAGTGCTGCGAAGATAAGCAAAAATCAGGTCAAATCTGCTTTTTCTGCCAGTTTCCTTTCTTTATATAAAGGTATGAAAGGAACAGGATACAGATTCCGTACAGATGTTCCGTAGTCCAGCAGACGGCTACATCCACTCTCAGATAGAGAATCATATAGGTGATATAGATCAGATAAATGGCCAGTACACAGAGTTCCAATCCCAATGCCGTACGTGTGTTGCCCGTTCCGGATACTGCCTGAAAATAGACGTTGGCAGGTACGAGTATCAGATAAGCGGAGCATAGTACCCATAAAGAAGGGATGGAGGCCTCCCGCAAATCGGGAATATCCGTATAGATACTCAATATCAGGTTAGGAAACAGTGCGAAGAGTATAACCAGCGGCAGCACGAAAATATAACCGATACGGATGTGCTGGCGGATCGTTCCGGGAACACACTTGATTTCGCCCGCACCGATCAGGTTACTCACCAGGGAGCCGCAAGTAGCTGCAAATGCCATGGTGACCATAAACGGGATGCCCGATACGTTACGGATGATATTGGTTATGGCCAGTGCACGTTCGCCTAAGTGTTCGACAAATAGGAAGAACATGAACCAAGTGGACAGCGAGAAAAAGTTCTGAATCATTGTCCAAAAGGATACGTTCAGGATCCGTTTCAGCATCTCCGGCCGGAATCCGGGCAGATGATTCAAGGCATACTTTTTACAGTCTATCCGTTTCCAGGTGTAGATGACGAAGAAGATGACCGAAACCATTTCGGCCAGTGACGAACCGATGGCGGCTCCGGCGATACCTAACTGTGGAGCACCGAACTTACCGAAAATCAGTATGTAGTTGAACACCACATTGGATAATACCATGACCACAGAGTTCAGTGTCAGGGTTTTGGTCTGAGTTGTACCCACGAAGAATGCACGAAACATTACTCCGACAAAGGAGAAGAAAAAGCCGAAGACCCTCCAGTTGATGTAGCTGATGGACGCATCGTATATATGTTCCGAGCTAATGACCTTTTTCAGTATGTGCGGTGAGAAGCACAGCGAAAGAGTGAATGCTACCACTGCGAGTGAAAGCAGAAAGTAGACACCCTGATAAAAGATGGGCCCGATAGCCTGGTATTGCTGTTCACCGTTACGACGGGCAATCAGGATTTGTGCACCTATACTGAATCCGAATGCCATCATAAAAATAGCCAGATAGTATACACCGGCAATGGCCGAGGCTCCCAGTTCGACTTCGCCCACACGTCCCAGAAAAGCAGTGTCGGTCATGCCTATCAGCTGTTCCATGATCAGGCTGATCAGGATGGGGTAGGCGATAATCCATATTTCTTTGTATGTGTATTTAGTAGTCATGTTGTAATCTGTTCAATAAAGGAAAAGAAAGCCGGACAAACATACACTGCTTGTCCGGCTCTTCGGTATTTAAGCTGATTTCTATCTCTTATTTCTTATTCTGCTTATTAGCCCGTTCTTTTGCCAATTGTTCCTGTTGTTTTTGCATAGCTTCCAGGCGTGCGGCAAATCCGGTCTTCTTCATCTGTTTCGGATCTTTCTTCTTAGCTTCCAGTTCGGTAAGCAATTTGTTTTCGTCAGTTGTCCGGCGCAATATGATCATGGTTACTACACTGATCAGAGTCGAAATGAAGTAGTAATAGTTCAATCCCGAAGGATAGTCGTTCAAGACGAAGAGGAACATGATCGGCATCAGGTACATCATCCACTTCATCGCAGCCATTTGCGGCTGGGCACCCGTATCCTGCTGTTGCATTGTGTACTTCGTATTCAGGATGTTGGTAACAGTCATCAGCAAGCAGAACAAACTGAGGTGATTACCCAAGAATGGAATATGGAACGGGAAAGTGATGAATGCGTCATAAGTCGACAAGTCATCCGCCCAAAGGAAACTCTGCTGACGAAGTTCGATAGCACTCGGTACAAACATGAACAATGCCATCAGGATAGGGAATTGCAACAACATCGGCAGACAGCCACCCATCGGGCTTACACCGTACTGGCTGTACAATCCCATCACCTCCTGCTGTTTCTTCATCGCATCTTCCTGTTTGGGGTATTTCTTGTTGATCTCATCGATTTTCGGTTTCAGCACCCGCATTTTGGCTGATGACATATAGGTCTTCCATGTTGCCGGAAAAACGACAATTTTCACCATGATGGTGAGTAACAACAGAACGATACCCATACTTAATCCCCAGCCGGATAACCAGTCGAATACGTTGATGGTGATCCATTTGTTAATCCAACGAATCAGCGGCCAGCCCAGATATACCAGGTTGTTAAGTTCCCATTTCTCTTCACGTCCCTTATCCAACGCAGTCAGCGTTTTGTAGTGGTTCGGGCCGAAGTAGAAATACATATCGGTAGGTTGTTTGCCGGTCGGATCAAAGAACGTACTCATCTCGGCGGAATAGTCCTTTATGTAACCGCTTCCCTGTTTCTCCATTTTCGATTTAACCGTAGTCTTTTCGAAATCCTGTTCTGCGATGAATACGGAAGAGAAGAACTGATTCTTGAAAGCGATCCAGTCCAGACGTTCCGAAACGGACTTTTCGTCGTCTTTACTTGCCGAAAGGTTATCCACATCATCACCGGTGTATTTGTAGGTGAGGTCTGCCAAACGGTTTTCGTAAGTATATCCCTTTTCGATCTGGCGGGCACGTTGTGACCATGAGATGTCCACATAGTTTGTGCTGGCAGCCAATTTTCCGTCCATTCCCGTAGCTTTGATCACAAAGCTCATCAGGTAGTTATCAGGTTTCAGTGTATAAATGAAATCGATATAGCTGGCACTGTCGGCAGCTAGACGCATCGTTACACTGCTATCTGTTTTATTGACTGCTTCAAAATAGAAGTCTTTTGTCTGGAGGGCCCCCTTCTTGTTATAGAAGTTGAAGTTCATGGAAGCATCGCTGCCGTTGAACAACACAACCGGTTTCTTATCCTGTCCCATGTAGTTTTTCAACAGGGCAGAGTAAACACGGCCGCCTTTGTTATCCAGAGTGATTTCTACCAAATTATTCTGGATAGTAGTAAACGCCTCTTTACCTTTGGTGGCATTGAAGAAGAGCGATGCTGAGTCGGCTGCTGTTTCTTCTTTTTCGTTAGCCAGCGCAGCTTCGGTTTTGGCTCTCAGTGCTTCTTCTTGCTGCTGTACCACGGCTATAGAGTCATAATACCGCTTTTGAGCGGCTATTTGCTCCTCGCTGGGACGGCTCAGAAAACTGAATCCTACCAGTAATATACCTATTAAAACGAGGCCTGTGATGGTGTTTTTATCCATTCTCTTTTTTAAGTGATTAATGATTAATAATCTATACGATAACGATCTTTACTTATCGATTGCAGCCTTGATGAACGACACGAACAACGGATGCGGGTGTAGTACGGTACTGCTGTATTCCGGATGGAACTGTGTTCCGATGTACCATTTCAATGTAGGAATCTCTACAATTTCTACCAAGTCGGACTCGGGGTTGATACCTACACACTTCATGCCGGCCTCTTCGAATTGTTTGCGATAGTCGTTGTTGAATTCGTAGCGGTGGCGATGACGCTCCTGAATGTGTTCTTCTTTGTAGGCTTCGTATACCTTAGAGTCTTTCTTCAATACACATTCGTAAGCTCCCAGACGCATGGTACCTCCCATATTGGTGATGGCTTTCTGCTCTTCCATGATGTCGATCACGTTGTGTTTGGTCTTTTCATCCATTTCAATGGAGTTGGCATCGGCATAACCCAACACATTACGGGCAAACTCGATAGCCATACATTGCATACCCAGACAGATACCGAATGTCGGAATGTTGTGTTCGCGGGTGTATTTGGCAGCTACGAACTTACCTTCGATACCGCGTGAACCGAATCCCGGACAGATAACTACTCCGTTTACATGTCCCAATTGTTCGTCTACATTGTCCGGAGTCAGATGTTCGGATGATACATATTCTATTTTTACTTTGCGGTCATTGTAGGTAGCAGCTTGTGACAAGGATTCCAGAATAGATTTGTAGGCATCCTGCAATTCAACATATTTACCTACCATTGCAATGGTTACTGTTTCAGTTGCATTGGCACGACGGTTCAGGAAGTCTTTCCAAGGACCCAACGGCGGACGTTCGCCTACAGGCAGACCCATCTTTTGGAGTATGGTTTCGTCCAGGCCTTGCTCTTGCATCAACAGAGGTACTTCATAAATAGTTGAAGCGTCGATTGACTGAACAACTGCGTTTTCGGCTACGTTACAGAACAGAGCGACCTTCTTGCGCAAGTTGGTATTCAGGTCATGTTCGGTACGTAGCACCAGGATATCCGGCTGTACACCGAGTGATTGCAACTCTTTTACGGAATGTTGAGTCGGTTTGGTTTTTAACTCTTGGGCAGCGGACAGGAAAGGTACATAAGTCAGGTGTACACACAAGGCATTCTGACCCAGTTCCCATTTCAACTGACGAATACTTTCCAGATAAGGCAAAGATTCGATATCACCTACTGTTCCGCCAATTTCTGTGATTACAAAGTCGAACTTATACTTGTTACCCAGTAACTTGACGTTACGTTTGATTTCATCGGTGATATGAGGAATCACCTGAATGGTTTTCCCCAAATAATCTCCACGGCGTTCTTTATCGATGACGCTCTTATAGATACGGCCTGTCGTGATGTTGTTGGCCTTCGTTGTCTGGATGCCCAGGAAACGTTCGTAGTGTCCTAAGTCAAGATCGGCTTCATGGCCGTCTACAGTCACGTAGCATTCTCCGTGTTCATAAGGGTTCAATGTTCCCGGGTCAATGTTGATGTACGGGTCAAACTTCTGGATAGTTACTTTATAACCTCTTGCTTGCAGCAATTTACCGATGGAAGATGAAATGATACCTTTTCCTAAAGAAGAGGCAACACCACCGGTGACGAAAATATACTTTGTTTCTCCCACAGCTATAACTGTTTTAATAATTTGTTTCTAAATCCTTTGATTTGAATCTTAAAAACCGCAAAATTACAAAAAAATGGGGAAGAACGGATGCTTTCTACAAAACAAATTTATTAAAAAATGCAATTCCGGGTACCGAAATGTTTGAACGACAAACAGTCACATGTTTGCCGGCATATAAGCACGCCTTTATTCAACTTGCACTATCGAGCCGGGGGAAGGCGGTTCTCAGTTCGATCTGTATTGTTCTGAGAGATAACGCACGTTCCAATAAAACAGCTGAATTGTTGTATAGATTCATTTGATAGGTTATTCCTATTAAAATCGAGCAAATTTTATGTAATCTAAACTATTTAATGTAAATTTGCCCCAAATTTGTTATAAAAATGAAGACTAGTCACATCTCAACATTAGCATTTGCGATCCTGTTTTCTTCGTCAGTGATGGCGCAGAAGACGAACAAACCGGTTTCTGAAACAGTGCAGAGTGAAGTGAAAGCAGATACACTTTCCGAGACGCTTCAACAGTACCTTGTCCTGAAACTGAATCTGGATGGTCCGAAGCCTAAGATAGATACGGTGTCCATCTTATATAATAAGTATATAGGAGAGTTGGAATATCTTAATGATCCTTCTGTACCCATGCGTTATATTAAGACGGATCCGGATTACTACCGACTGTTTGTACCGCTGACTTATTATAACTCTCCCATTGCGGAATATTCTACCATGCATTGGAAGTTTAAGGAACCTTTTGTTACTCCCTCTCTTTCTTCGCAATTATTGCCGCCGTATGACACATTGCAGTTTTCTAAAGCTGAGAGAGCTTCCCGGCTGGTGAATGTTGCTTTGATGGATCTATATCTGAACCATCCTAATTTAGTCGTTAATACCGAAGATCATATCATGAGCCGTAAGTTGTATCATGGCGATAAGAAGATTGAAGTCCCGAAAACAGAAGTGAAAAGCCTGTTCCGTGCGGATAAGGTGGAAGACAATGTGGGTGAAGCGGAAATGGTGATCTCCAAGCCCAATTGGTGGGTGACAGGAGGTAACGGTTCGCTTCAGATTACCCAGAACTATATTTCGGACAACTGGTACAAGGGAGGTGAGAGCAATAATGCCGTAATGGCCAATCTGCAGTTGTTCGCTAACTACAATGACCGTGAGAAGGTACAGTTTGAAAATCTGTTCGAAGCTAAATTAGGATTCAATTCTTCTCCGTCAGACGAATATCATAAATACCTGGTTAATACCGACCAGTTGCGTTTGTATTCTAAATTAGGTATTCAGGCTGCCAATAATTGGTACTATACTATTACAGGAGAGTTTAAAACCCAGTTCGTAAAGGGATATAAGGCTAACAGTGAAGAGTTGGTAGCTGCTTTCCTTGCTCCTGCAGATGTGATAGTCAGTGTCGGTATGGACTATAAGTTGAAAAAGAAAAAATTCAATCTTTCTGTATTCATGTCTCCGTTGACTTATAACCTTCGTTATATAGGTAACAAAAACGTGGACGAAACCAAGTTTGGATTGGATAAAGGCAAATGCTCGAAGAATGACTTCGGTGCACAGGTTCAACCTACTATTTCATGGACTATTATTCCGTCTATTGTAGTCGATTCCCGTTTGAACTATCTGACGAACTATAAATGGGTGCGTGTAGAGTGGGAGAATACTTTCAACTTTGTATTGAACCGTTATCTTTCTACTAAACTATTTGTACATGCACGCTTTGACGACAGTGCGAAGCCGACTACTGGCAGCAGTTATTTCCAGCTGAAGGAGTTGCTAAGTTTTGGTCTGAATTATAAATGGTAATCGGGAATAATTGACATAATGTAAATATATGAAATAGGGGCCGACTGGAATCTTCAGTCGGCTCTCTTCTTTCCGGTGAGGTTAATTCTCCCCGTGGTAAGTAAGTTCTAATTCAAAAAGAGGATATTATGATTAAACAAGACTATCTGATACGGATGATTCAGGAAATCATTTCGTTAATTGTAAATGCGATATTGAATAAAAAGAAGTTCCGTAAGGATGAATGGACTGAATATGATTGCCTGACGAGACAGATTTTAGGAGTTTCTCAAGAGGAATTGTTAAGTATGAGCCTGGATGAAATGATTGACTGTTATGAAGGAGATCCTAATAGAATGGGGAAGATAGAATTGGCGGCCGTGACTTTGTTGAAAGTTTCGGACGAGGTGGAATCTGATATTTTGCAAAAGTCCAAATTACGTCAGGATGGGCTTTCCTTGCTAAAATATGTTCAGAAAGAAAGCAGTACCTTTTCAATTCAGCGGACGAATTTGATTCGGATGATTGAGATTAATGAATCTCTTAAAATGTAGAAGGGGAAATAAACAGAAAGTGATAAAAGAATTGGTTTTTGTTTCTAATTTCTTTAAAAATATCAGAAGATGATAACATTTTCTTAGTAAAGCAGGTGAAAAGCCTGCTTTTTCTGTATCCATACCCGATTGATAGAGCAAAAATTACTTTAAAAAGACTTCATATTGCACTATAAAAAACATTCAAATACTTCGTAATTTTCAAACTTATGCTTAAATTTGCCGCAATTTGTAATGTGCAGTTTGCAAAATGACTAATATAATAACTCATCAAGGTATTGTGGAAAACATAAGTGGTTCTCAGGTTTTTGTGAGGATCATCCAGACATCGGCTTGCTCGACTTGCAGTGTCAAGGGACATTGCTCTTCGGCAGATAGCAAGGAGAAGGTAATTGAAGTTACCGATACTTCGTCTGCATGGAAGATAGGGGACGAGGTGACGATTATTGGTGCCACCTCCATGGGCATGCAAGCGGTTCTTCTGGCTTTTCTCATTCCTCTCTTTCTTTTAATCTTTGGCCTTTTCATTTTCAAGACAGTTCTTCATAGTGAACTATATGGAGCATTTGCTGCTTTGGCGGTGCTTATTCCTTATTATTATATAATATGGTTGAACAGAACTCGGTTGAAACAAAAATTTTCTTTTACTATAAAACCAATAAATAACTAAAAATTATGAATTTGATTCTGATTGCAGTGATTTCTTTGGGAGCTATTGCGCTTGTATTGGCTGCAGTATTGTATGTTGCTTCTAAGAAATTTGCCGTGTACGAAGACCCACGAATTGCCCAGGTATCCGAAGTGTTGCCTCAGGCTAACTGCGGTGGATGTGGTTATCCGGGTTGCAGCGGATTTGCCGATGCTTGCGTCAAAGCCGGTTCGCTGGAAGGTAAGTTTTGTCCGGTGGGTGGACAACCTGTGATGTCTCAGGTTGCCTCTATTCTCGGATTGGACGCCGGAACTGCAGAACCGATGGTTGCAGTGGTTAGATGTAACGGAACCTGCACGAACCGTCCGCGTACAAATATGTATGACGGTGCAAAGAGCTGTGCTATCGCTGCTTCGCTTTATGGCGGAGAGACCGGCTGTAGCTATGGATGTTTGGGATGTGGCGACTGTGTGGCTGCCTGCCAGTTCGATGCTATTCACATGAATCCGGAAACAGGACTTCCTGAGGTGGATGAAGAAAAGTGTACGGCTTGCGGAGCTTGTGTAAAAGCCTGTCCGAAAGCGATAATCGAGCTTCGTGCCAAAGGTAAGAAATCGCGTCGTGTATATGTATCTTGTGTCAATAAAGACAAAGGGGCTGTCGCACGCAAAGCCTGTACGGTAAGTTGTATCGGTTGTGGTAAGTGTGTCAAAACTTGTCCGTTCGAGGCAATTAAACTTGAAAACAATCTCGCTTACATCGATTACAATAAATGTAAGTCTTGTCGCAAGTGCGTTGAAGTTTGTCCGCAGCACACTATCATCGAGTTGAATTTCCCTCCTCGTAAACCTAAAGAGGAAACGCCTGTTGCCGAAGCTGCCAAAACTGCCGAAGCTTAAAAAAACGAGTAATAAACAGATAAAATACAGAATTGTATGTTGAAGACATTTTCAATTGGTGGTGTTCATCCACACGAAAATAAACTCTCAGCACATCAACCTATTGTTACGGCAGAGGTTCCGGCAAAAGCTGTGATACTGCTGGGGCAGCATATCGGTGCGCCTGCTAAGCCTATTGTGGCAAAAGGTGATGTGGTGAAGGTGGGCACTAAAATAGCCGAAGCTAATGGTTTTGTTTCGGCAGCCATTCACTCTTCTGTCAGTGGTAAAGTCGCTAAGATTGACTCTATTGTCGATGCGAGCGGTTATGCTAAACCTGCTATTTTTATTGATGTAGACGGGGATGAATGGGAAGAGTCTATCGATCGTAGTCCTGAATTGGTAAAAGAGTGCGAATTGACTTCGGAAGAGATTGTGAAGAAGATAGCAGATGCAGGCATTGTTGGTTTGGGAGGAGCTTGTTTCCCAACTCAAGTCAAACTTTGTCCGCCTCCTTCGTTTAAAGCAGAATGCGTGATTATCAACGCTGTAGAGTGTGAACCTTACTTGACAGCCGACCATCAACTGATGTTGGAACATGCCGAGGAGGTAATGGTAGGGGTGGCTATTCTGATGAAGGCGGTGAAAGTCAATAAGGCTTTTATAGGTATCGAAAACAATAAACCCGATGCTATCCAACTGATGACGAAAGTCGCATCCAGTTATGCCGGTATTGAAGTTGTTCCTTTGAAAGTGAAATATCCTCAAGGGGGTGAGAAGCAGTTAATCGATGCTATTACGAAGCGCCAGGTTGCAAGCGGCGCATTACCTATCTCTACAGGAGCAGTTGTGCAGAATGTAGGTACTGCATTTGCCGTATATCAAGCTGTACAGAAAAATAAGCCTTTGTTTGAGCGTGTCATTACGGTGACCGGTAAGTCTGTTGCCCAGCCTTCTAACTTTTTGGCGCGTATTGGTACTCCGATGCAGCAGTTGATCGATGCCTGTGGCGGTTTGCCGGAGGATACCGGAAAAATAATTGGCGGTGGTCCGATGATGGGTAAAGCATTGGTTAATACTGATGTGCCCACTGCTAAAGGAAGTTCTGGAATTTTGATTATGAACCGGAAAGAGGCAAAACGCGGAGAAGTACAGAACTGCATTCGTTGTGCAAAGTGTGTGAGTGCCTGCCCGATGGGACTGGAGCCGTATCTGCTTTCCGCTTTGGCTGAGAACACAGAATTTGAAAGAATGGAATCAGAAAGAATCATGGATTGTATCGAGTGTGGCTCTTGCCAGTTCACTTGTCCTGCCAATCGTCCGTTACTCGACTACTGTCGTCTGGGTAAGGGGAAAGTAGGAGCTATGATTCGTGCACGTCAAGCTAAAAAATAATAAGTATGGAAAATAAATTAATTGTATCATTATCGCCTCACGTTCATGGTGGAGACAGCGTACAAAAGAATATGTACGGTGTGCTGATTGCGCTGATTCCTGCCTTTATCGTTTCGCTCGTATATTTCGGACTGGGTGCACTGATTGTCACAGCTACTTCTGTGATAGCCTGTTTGTTTTTTGAATGGGCAATCGGTAAGTTCTTGCTGAAGAAAGAAACCACTACTATTTGTGACGGTTCTGCTGTCATCACGGGAGTGTTGCTGGCGTTCAATCTACCGTCTAACTTACCTGTATGGATTATTATTTTAGGTGCTTTGTTTGCTATTGGTGTCGGTAAGATGTCATTTGGCGGCTTGGGGAACAATCCATTTAACCCGGCACTGGCAGGGCGTGTGTTTCTGTTATTGTCATTCCCGGTACAGATGACTTCCTGGCCGGTGGTCGGTCAGTTGACTGCTTATACCGATGCTACTACTGCCGCCACTCCTTTGGCATTGATGAAACAGGCTATTCATGGGGATGTCTCGGCTTTTGGTCAACTGCCCGATGCCTGGAGTCTGTTTATTGGTAACAATGGTGGATGTCTGGGTGAAGTGAGTGCTGCTGCCTTGATTTTGGGTCTTCTTTATATGTTATGGAAGAGAATCATTACATGGCATATCCCTGTATCCATCCTGGTTACTGTATTTGTATTTTCCGGTATCATGCATCTGGCAAATCCCGAAGCTTATGTTTCTCCGGTGATCCAGTTGCTTTCGGGAGGTCTGATGCTGGGTGCTATCTTTATGGCAACAGACTATGTCACCTCTCCGATGAGTAAAAAAGGTATGTTGATTTATGGTGTCTGCATCGGTTTGCTGACGGTTGTTATCCGTCTGTTTGGTGCATATCCGGAAGGTATGTCGTTTGCTATTCTGATTATGAATGCATTCACTCCGCTAATCAATACGTATTGCAAACCAAAACGCTTTGGGGAGGTAGCGAAGAAGAAATGAAAAAGTTAGAATCATCATTGAAAAATATGTTGCTGGTACTCACCGGAGTAACAGCTATCTCGGTAGCTTTGCTGGCTTATGTGAATGAGTTGACTAAAGGTCCCATTGCAGATGCGAATGCGAAGACATTGAATGAAGCTTTAAAAGAAGTTTTGCCCGAATTTACAAATAATCCGGTCGCAGAGTGTGATACCGTGTTTAGTGAGAAAGATGGCAAGAAGATTGTTGACTTTATCATTTATCCGGCTAAAAACGGAGATCAATGGGTAGGAACAGCAGTAGAAGCCAAGTCGATGGGATTTGGCGGAGAATTGAAAGTACTTGTTGGTTTTGATGCTGAAGGTAAAATCTACAACTATTCTTTGTTGTCACATGCCGAAACTCCGGGACTTGGTTCCAAGGCGGCCGACTGGTTCAAAGAAGGAAACAAAGGCAGCATTAAGGGAATGAATCCGGGTGAGCAACCGCTGACTGTAAGTAAAGACGGCGGACAGGTAGATGCCATTACTGCTTCTACTATCACCTCACGTGCATTTTTGAATGCTGTGAATGCTGCCTATGGTGCTTATAAAGGCGATGGCGGTGCTAATGGTACGACCGGTGCTTCGCAGAAAGCTGTGCAGAAGTCCGAAACTGCGATTGTCGATTCAGTAGTCATTAAATAAGAAAGGAGTATAAAGATATGAATAACTTTAAAGTATTAATGAATGGGATTGTTAAAGAGAATCCGACATTTGTGCTCCTGCTTGGTATGTGTCCTACACTCGGTACGACTTCCTCGGCCATTAATGGTATGGGCATGGGGCTTGCCACTATGTTTGTATTGATCTGTTCCAATGTAGTGATTTCATTGATAAAGAACCTGATTCCGGACATGGTGCGTATTCCGTCATTCATTGTAGTCATTGCATCTTTTGTGACTTTGCTTCAGATGGTAATGCAAGCATATGTACCCGGACTGTACGCTACATTGGGACTTTTTATTCCATTGATTGTTGTGAACTGCATTGTGTTGGGACGTGCAGAAGCATTTGCAGCCAAGAATAATGCACTTTCTTCTATGTTCGACGGAATCGGTATGGGATTGGGCTTTACAATTGCCCTCACATTGCTGGGAGCTGTTCGTGAGTTCCTGGGTACAGGCAAGGTATTCAACTTGTCAATCATTCCGGAAGAATACGGTATGCTTGTCTTTGTGCTTGCTCCGGGTGCGTTTATCGCATTGGGATATCTGATTGCGTTGATTAACAGCCTTAAGAAAGCGAATTAAAATATAAACGATTATGGAATATATATTGATATTTATCTCGGCAATCTTTGTTAATAACATTGTGTTGTCGCAATTTCTGGGAATCTGTCCTTTCTTGGGTGTTTCCAAGAAGGTGGATACTGCATTGGGTATGAGTGCAGCGGTAGCTTTCGTGCTTACCATTGCTACGATCGTAACGTTCCTGATCCAGAAGTTTGTACTCGATGCCTTCGGGTTGCAGTACTTGCAGACTATCACGTTTATCTTGGTTATCGCTGCATTGGTGCAGATGGTAGAAATTATTCTGAAGAAAGTTTCTCCCGCACTTTATCAGGCATTGGGCGTATTCCTTCCCTTGATTACAACGAATTGTTGTATCTTGGGTGTGGCAATTCTTGTTATCCAAAAAGATTATGACCTACTGACGGGTGTTGTATATGCATTCTCTACTGCTATTGGTTTCGGTCTGGCCCTGGTACTTTTCGCCGGACTCCGTGAGCAGATGAGTCTTGTGAAAATTCCCGAAGGAATGAAAGGTACTCCGATTGCTTTAATTACAGCCGGATTGCTGGCTATGGCATTTATGGGATTCTCCGGAGTTGTATAAATCCTGACGACAAACAACTGAAGGATGGAGCGGCGGATAGGCTACCGGTGGGGTAGTTCTTCCGCCGCTTTTTCTGTTATTTTGTCTTAATCCCTGTTTGCGCTATGAAATAATATTCGTTTTTTGTGCATTTATCTAAATTAATTTTGTTACATTTGCAAACACTTTACAAGTAAACCGAAAAAACTAACCATTATACACGTTATGAAAGAAAGAATTTTAGTAACAGGCGGAACCGGATATATCGGCTCTCATACTGTGGTAGAGCTGCAAAACAGTGGATACGAAGTAATCATCATTGATAATTTATCTAATTCAAATGCTGATGTCGTAGATAATATCGAAAAGGTATCAGGTATTCGTCCTGTTTTCGAGAAACTGGATTGCTTGGATTTTGACGGTTTAGATGCCGTGTTCAATAAATATAAAGGTATTAAAGCGATTATCCACTTTGCGGCCAGCAAGGCAGTAGGTGAGTCTGTAGAAAAACCATTGCTTTATTATCGCAACAACCTCGTTTCTTTAATTAACTTGCTTGAATTAATGCCTAAACATGGCATTGAGGGCATTGTGTTCTCTTCTTCATGTACTGTATATGGTGAACCGGATGAATTGCCTGTAACAGAGAATGCTCCGATAAAGAAAGCTACTTCTCCTTATGGAAATACCAAACAGATTAATGAAGAGATTGTTAGAGATACAGTAGCTTCCGGTGCTCCGATTAATGCAATTTTACTGCGTTATTTTAATCCGATTGGTGCTCATCCGACAGCATTGTTAGGAGAACTTCCTAATGGCGTACCTCAAAATCTTATTCCGTATTTAACTCAGACTGCTATCGGGATTCGCGAAAAATTGAGTGTCTTCGGTGATGATTATGATACACCTGACGGTTCATGTATCCGTGACTTTATCAATGTAGTCGACCTTGCTAAAGCACACGTAATTGCTATTGCACGTATTCTTGAAAAGAAACAAAAAGATAAAGTTGAAACTTTCAATATCGGTACAGGACGTGGAGTTTCAGTTCTTGAACTGATCAACGGATTTGAGAAAGCTACCGGCGTAAAACTGAACTATCAGATTGTCGGACGTCGTGCCGGTGATATTGAAAAGGTATGGGCTAACCCTGATTATGCGAACAATGAATTGGGTTGGAAAGCTCAGGAAACTCTGGAAGATACACTGCGTTCTGCTTGGGCATGGCAGTTGAAACTTCGTGAAAGAGGTATCCAATAAATAAGAATATTGTTTTAATTAACATATAAGACATGAACAAATGTTTTTATACATTTGTTTATAGGATGCAAATCGGCCTGAAGCTGTTTATGTGTATGTGAATATCCATAATTAGTACTTATGCCTCCCCGGCATAGACAGGTAAGATTGCATAGTAGTTTTGTCGTGTTTTATTTTGTGTTTGTGTTGTGACAGTACTACGACGTGAGTCGTGGTACTGTTTTTTTATTATAAACTTTATTTTATCTATGAGATTTTGTTTTGTCTGACTATTGGATAGAAAAAACTCTCCTCTTTGAAGGAGTTCAAAGAGGAGAGTCGTTATTATTTTACCAATACTACTACCGGGTTTGATTCTTCATTCAAATTCTTCAGGACGCCTAGTTCTTTTTCTATTTTGACTTCCGGATGTTCCTCTAGCCAAGTAAGAATGTCAGCAGCTTGAACCAAAGAGGCACATTCACCTTTTTCATTAAGAAAGCTGGGAGTAAAAGGCATAAAATGGGTCAAGTCATCAACGAAATTATTTTCAGCTAAAGCTATATTAGTCACTTTTGTATTTTTGTCATAAATTCCATTGTACAAGATGTGTTTGTCTGTGTAAAGCCCTCTGATGAACTGGAAATAGAGTAACTTGTCATTCTCGATTGCATAGCTGATCATAATTCGGTCACTGTTATTGTCTGTAAGCGTACGTTCGGAAGCCGGCCAGTAATATTTACCAGTATTGAATATTATGTACTTTTCCAGCTGATTGTGTTTCAATGTGTAGATGGTGTCGGTAAATAATTCTTTGAATCGGATTTCGTCATTACACTTCCACAGTGCCGTATATCCGGGTACACAGATACTTTGTTTTCCGTTGTTATACTGTATTTGAATAATGCCTTCTAACAGTCCGAATCCCTTGCGTACCGAAATGTTGTTGATGTCTCCAACCTGTCCTGTTCCTAATTCGGGAATGATATTCGGGATCGTATCTATGTAATTACCTTTATCAGAGAAATATAATACCGAACTGGGACATCTTTGCCCTAATCCTCCTACATAATGCCCTATAATAATGGAATCAGAGAATACAAACCCATTCATTCCGGGACGGTTTATTTGTATATTGCCCGTTGAAGTTTCCGGCGAAGGGATGGTGATGACTCCTGCGAAATTTCCTTTTTGGTCATATTTTACCAATTGGTTGGGATCGCGATTAAAATATAATAATTGGTTTTTGGGATTCAGATATCCGCAAGTACTGCTATAAGCTTCAGGATCGTCTCCTCTGTGCCCTACAGAACAAATAAACTTTCCGGTTTCTTTGTCAAACAGCAAACACTGTTTGCCGTTATAGACCATAATTTTATCATCCAGAAGTTTGATATTAGGAAAATCTCCGATCAGGCAGGAGTCCGTTGTTTCTAAAGGAATGTATCGGATTGTTTTCCCGAGATCAGATACTTTTAGTTCTGTCAGTTTCTCCATTCCTCCGGCAATATCTATCAGATCGACTTCAGAGGTTTGCTGCGCTCCATTGCAGGAGGCTAACAATAGCATAGCAAAAATGCCGCATGATACAATTTGTCTCTTCATGTTTTTATCATTTAATCAGGTCGTAAAATACCTGTTGTTTGTTATGAAGGACAAATAAACTAAATATTTTAGTGATTAAACTATTTCATGTAGTTAAATAACCAAAATATTTAGTTTGTTATTGTTTTATGATCTATTTCATTAAGATAACGACCGGATTGGATTCTTCATTTATTCCTTTGATGAAAGAGAACTTGCCATCTGGATTTACTTCCGGATGTTCTTCCATCCATTCCAGTATAGTGTTTGCCTGAACGAGATCTACATATTCATTGTCAGTATTACAATTCCGGGGATTTAATGGCATAAAATGATCGATATCGTTTACAAAATTCTGTCCTTTGGCTATTTGAGTTATTTGAGTATCTTTATTATATATACCGGTATATACTTCTCCTCGTTGTCTGAACTGGAAGATGATCAGAGTGGTACTTTCCATCACATAGTCGATCTTGACTCTTTCGTCATTTTCTTTTTGCTGATATCTTTCTTCTGCCGGATAATGATACTTGCCTGTATTGAAAATCAGATAAGGAGATAATTTATTTTCGGATAAAGTATAGATTGTATCCAGATATGCCTCTTTAAATCGTACTTTTCCGTTATGTTTCCATAGTGTTGAAAGCACTCGTGGTGATTCAATTGCGTCATCATTATTAAAGTATGCTGTCATCATACCATGAACTCCTATATTACCGTAAAGCTCCCGTGCTTTTTCACTTTTTAATATGTTTAATCGTACTACATTAGTGGTGACAGGTATAACCGGGAGTAAAGAAGGGATACTATCTATCACATTTCCTTGTTTGTCAAGAAGTAGGAAAGGAGATTTCTTTTCATTTCCTTGTATTGGCAGGAGACTCAATTGATGACTGACAATTAATGAATCTGTGAAAGCAAAACAAGCGGGATTTCTTACTCCCAGGTTTGGGGCAACCTTGACGTCACCCAAGTAGTTGCCTTGCAGGTCGTATCGCATAAGAGTACCGTTCCATCCTATGAAATACAGTTCTCCTGTTATATCGTCAATCCAGAAGGTTGCTTCGCTGTACCCTCCCGGGTCATTACCTATATGACCGATAGAACGCAGGAATTTACCACTTTCTTTATCGAAAACCAAACATTGTTTGTTTGTATTTACAATAATGTTATTTTTGAAAACCTGTATATTAGGATTCTCGTTTACTAAACAACTGTCTGTAGTCTCCAATGCCACATAGTTGATCTCTTTAATAAAATCAGATGCTTTAAGTTCCGTCAGGCTCTCTATTTTTCCGGCAATATCTATCTGTCCCGGTGCTTTGGGCTGTTGGGATGGAGATCCGCAAGAGGCTAATAGAAACATGGCACAACCATACGTTATTAAGTAGTTTTTCATGGTATTATATTTTATGATCAGATTATTTCAATTCGGTCTGGAAACAGAATGCTGCTTCAAAATCCATCTTCGTTATTTTTTCTTCGGGAGAGAATAAACCGAAAACAGATGAACCGGAACCCGACATGGCGGCATATATGGCTCCTTTGCTGTACAATTCTTTTTTTATTTCTTCAATGACAGGGTATTGTGGAAAAACACTTTTCTCAAAGTCATTGAACATGCAGTTTTTCCATTCGCTTACCGGACGTCTTATAATTTCTTTCAATGAATGATCCGGGTAGTGAGGTTTTATTTGTGAAAAGGCGTCTCGGGTCGAGACAAAGACATCCGGTTTTACAAGTACCAACTGATATCCTTTCAATGATAAATCGACTGGGGAAAAAATGTTGCCGATACCCTCTGCAAAGGTTGGTTTGTTTTTAATAAAAAAAGCGCAGTCAGCTCCTAATATGGCAGCATACTCTTCCAATTTTTCATCTGCCAGATGTAAATTGAATTTTTCATTCAACAATTTTAGCATGAAAGCAGCATCTGCCGAGCCACCTCCCAAACCGGCACCCGAAGGAATATGTTTATATAGATAAATGTCTACCGGAGGTAATTGAAATTCCTGTTCCAGCAGCAGGTATGCCTTTACTACCAGGTTGGTTTCCGGCTCCCCGCTGATTTCCAGGCCGGATTGGTGCAGGACAAATTTTTGTTTCGAGTCATTTAATATTGTGATTTCAAGGGCATCTTCCAGAGGTATGGGATAAAATACAGTTTCCAGATTGTGGTATCCGTCCGGACGTTTCTCGGTAATGTTCAGTCCCAGATTTATTTTGGCATTCGGAAATGTAATCATGTCTTTGGGCTATTAGTGATTCGTGATTAATGATTAATGCTGTCTAATGGACGCAAAGTTAAATAAATAATTCAGATTTGATAATGGAAAATTGATAATAGAGAATTATCTTTGCCTACATTTTGTGGATGTGCGCAGCCATCCACTATTCATTTTCTATATTTCAATAAAATACAGATGGCCGAACAAAGAAGAAATACCCGCAGTACTGCTAAGTCTAAGGTGCAACCCGTAAATGATTACGGGCGCATCCAACCGCAAGCGCCGGAACTGGAAGAAGCCGTGCTCGGGGCCTTGATGATTGAAAAAGATGCCTATTCGCTGGTGAGTGAGATTCTCCGTCCGGAATCGTTTTACGAACATAGGCATCAATTGATTTATGCAGCTATTACCGATCTTGCCGTTAATCAAAAACCGGTAGATATTCTTACTGTGAAGGAGCAGCTCAGTAAGCGTGGTGAGCTGGAAGAAGTCGGAGGACCGTTTTATATTACTCAATTGAGCAGTAAAGTGGCATCTTCCGCCCATATTGAATATCATGCCCGTATTATTGCACAAAAATATTTGGCAAGAGAGCTCATTACTTTTACAAGTAACATACAGAGTAAGGCTTTTGACGAAACTCTCGATGTAGACGATCTTATGCAAGAGGCCGAAGGGAAACTCTTTGAGATTTCACAGCGGAACATGAAGAAGGACTATACGCAGATCAATCCGATTATTGCCGAGGCTTATGAACAGATTCAGAAAGCCGCTGCACGTACCGATGGTCTGAGCGGATTGGAGAGTGGATATACCAAACTGGATAAGATGACTTCCGGATGGCAGAAATCCGACTTGATAATTATTGCTGCCCGTCCGGCCATGGGTAAAACGGCTTTTGTACTTTCAATGGCTAAGAATATTGCCGTGAATTTCAGGAATCCGGTAGCCTTGTTTTCTCTTGAAATGAGTAACGTTCAGTTGGTCAATCGTCTGATCTCGAACGTTTGTGAAATTCCGAGTGAAAAAATCAAGAGCGGACAATTGGCAGCTTATGAATGGCAACAGCTCGATTATAAATTGAAGGATTTGCTGGATGCACCGCTTTATGTTGATGATACTCCCTCTCTGTCCGTATTTGAGCTTCGAACCAAGGCACGTCGATTGGTTCGTGAGCATGGAGTAAGAATTATCATCATTGACTACTTGCAGTTGATGAACGCCAGCGGTATGGCATTTGGCAGCCGTCAGGAAGAGGTTAGTACCATTTCACGTTCGTTGAAGGGGCTTGCCAAAGAGTTGAATATTCCGATTATTGCTCTGTCTCAGTTGAATCGTGGTGTCGAGAGTCGTGAAGGGCTTGAAGGAAAACGTCCTCAGTTGAGTGACCTTCGTGAATCCGGTGCAATCGAGCAGGATGCCGATATGGTGTGTTTCATTCACCGCCCCGAATATTACAAGATATTTCAGGATGATAAAGGAAACGATCTCCGTGGAATGGCCGAAATTATTATCGCTAAGCATCGTAATGGTGCGGTTGGCGATGTTCTGCTACGATTTAAAGGTGAGTATACCCGTTTCCAGAATCCGGATGACGATATGGTAATTCCGTTGCCTGATGCCGGAGCCATGCTTGGATCACGAATGAATAATACCGGAACAGTACCTCCGCCTCCTGCTGAATTTGCCCCTCAGAATAGTAATCCGTTCGGAGGTGGAAATGACGGACCTCTGCCTTTTTAAAAGAGATATTTATTTAATTTTATAATACCATGAAAAGATATTGCCAAACACTCGAATTATATAATGATTCGGAATTGATTCGTGCTTATGTCGCAGAACATCAGCATGTGTGGCCAGAAATTAAAGCCGGTATCCGTGAAGTCGGGATACTCGATATGCAGATTTATATCCACGAACATACACTCTTTATGATTGTCGATACGGTAGATGAATTCGATTGGATAAAAGATAACGAGCGCTTGGCTAAACTTCCCCGGCAGGCAGAATGGGAGGCTTATATGTCTCGCTTTCAGCGTTCATTGCCCGGACAAGCGTCACATGAGAAGTGGAAAATGATGGAACGTATATTTAAACTCTGACAATATGCAAAAACTACTATCTTTACCGCCCAATCTGGTTCAGTCTTTTCATGAACTGGAGAGGGTGAACCGTACCGATTGGTTTTGTACTTCCGACCCGGTAGGTAAGAAACTTGGTTCCGGTGGTGGAACATCCTGGCTGCTTGAAGAATGTTATAATGAATATTCAGATGGTGCTACTTTTGGAGAGTGGCTTGAAAAAGAAAAAAGAATTCTTCTTCATGCGGGTGGGCAAAGCCGTCGTTTACCCGGCTATGCACCTTCTGGAAAGATTCTCACTCCGGTTCCTGTGTTCCGGTGGGAGAGAGGGCAACATCTGGGACAAAATCTGCTTTCTCTGCAACTTCCCCTATATGAAAAAATCATGTCTTTGGCTCCGGATAAACTCCATACACTGATTGCGAGTGGTGATGTCTATATTCGTTCGGAGAAACCTTTGCAGAGTATTCCCGAAGCGGATGTGGTTTGTTATGGACTGTGGGTAGATCCGTCTCTGGCTACCCATCATGGCGTGTTTGCTTCCGATCGCAAACATTCCGAACAACTCGACTTTATGCTTCAGAAGCCTTCGTTGGCAGAATTGGAATCTTTATCGAAGACCCATTTGTTCCTGATGGACATCGGTATATGGCTTTTGAGTGACCGTGCCGTAGAAATCTTGATGAAACGTTCTCATAAAGAAAGCTCTGAAGAACTAAAGTATTATGATCTTTATTCCGATTTTGGATTAGCTTTGGGAACTCATCCCCGTATTGAAGACGAAGAGGTCAATACGCTATCCGTTGCTATTCTGCCTTTGCCGGGAGGAGAGTTCTATCATTACGGGACCAGTAAAGAACTGATTTCTTCAACTCTTTCCGTACAGAATAAGGTTTACGATCAGCGTCGTATCATGCACCGTAAAGTAAAGCCCAATCCGGCTATGTTTGTCCAAAATGCTGTAGTGCGGATACCTCTTTGTGCCGAGAATGCTGATTTATGGATCGAGAACAGTCATATCGGACCAAAGTGGAAGATTGCTTCACGACATATTATTACCGGGGTTCCGGAAAATGACTGGTCGTTGGCTGTGCCTGCCGGAGTGTGTGTAGATGTGGTTCCGATGGGTGATAAGGGCTTTGTTGCCCGTCCATACGGTCTGGACGATGTTTTCAAAGGAGATTTGAGAGATTCCAAAACAACCCTGACGGGTATTCCTTTTGGTGAATGGATGTCCAAACGCGGTTTGTCATATACAGATTTGAAAGGACGTACGGACGATTTACAGGCAGCTTCCGTATTCCCTATGGTTAATTCTGTAGAAGAGTTGGGATTGGTGTTGAGGTGGATGTTGTCCGAACCCGAACTGGAGGAAGGAAAGAATATCTGGTTACGTTCCGAACGTTTTTCTGCGGACGAAATTTCGGCAGGTGCCAATCTGAAGCGTTTGTATGCACAACGTGAAGAGTTCAGAAAAGGAAACTGGAAAGCATTGGCCGTTAATCATGAAAAAAGTGTTTTCTATCAACTTGATTTGGCCGATGCAGCTCAAGATTTTGTACGTCTTGGTTTGGATATGCCTGAATTATTGCCTGAGGATGCTCTGCAGATGTCACGCATTCATAACCGGATGTTGCGTGCGCGTATTTTGAAATTAGACGGGAAAGATTATCGTCCGGAAGAACAGGCTGCTTTTGATTTGCTTCGTGACGGCTTGCTGGACGGGATCAGTAATCGTAAGAGTACCCCAAAATTGGATGTATATTCCGATCAGATTGTTTGGGGACGTAGCCCCGTGCGCATCGATATGGCAGGTGGATGGACCGATACTCCTCCTTATTCACTTTATTCGGGAGGAAATGTGGTGAATCTGGCTATTGAGTTGAACGGACAACCTCCCTTACAGGTCTATGTGAAGCCGTGTAAAGACTTCCATATCGTCCTGCGTTCTATCGATATGGGTGCTATGGAAATAGTATCTACGTTTGATGAATTGCAAGATTATAAGAAGATCGGTTCACCTTTCTCTATTCCGAAAGCCGCTCTGTCATTGGCAGGCTTTGCACCTGCGTTTTCTGCTGTATCTTATGCTTCATTAGAGGAACAGCTTAAAGATTTCGGTGCAGGTATTGAAGTGACTTTATTGGCTGCTATTCCTGCCGGTTCCGGTTTGGGCACCAGTTCCATTCTGGCTTCTACCGTACTTGGTGCCATTAACGATTTCTGTGGTTTAGCCTGGGATAAAAATGAGATTTGTCAACGTACTCTTGTCCTTGAACAATTGCTGACTACCGGTGGTGGATGGCAGGATCAGTATGGAGGTGTGTTGCAGGGTGTGAAGCTTCTTCAGACCGAGGCCGGCTTTGCTCAAAGTCCATTGGTGCGTTGGCTACCCGATCATTTATTTACGCATCCTGAATACAAAGACTGTCACTTGCTTTATTATACCGGTATAACTCGTACGGCAAAAGGGATCTTGGCAGAAATAGTCAGTTCCATGTTCCTCAATTCATCGTTGCATCTCAATTTACTCTCGGAAATGAAGGCGCATGCATTGGATATGAATGAAGCTATACAGCGTGGAAGTTTTGTTGAGTTTGGCCGTTTGGTAGGAAAAACCTGGGAACAAAACAAAGCATTGGATAGCGGAACAAATCCTCCGGCTGTGGAGGCAATTATCGATCTGATAAAAGATTATACCTTGGGATATAAATTGCCGGGAGCCGGTGGTGGCGGGTACTTATATATGGTAGCGAAAGATCCGCAAGCTGCTGTTCGTATTCGTAAGATACTGACAGAAAACGCTCCGAATCCACGGGCACGTTTTGTCGAAATGACGTTATCTGATAAGGGATTCCAAGTATCACGATCATAAAAATAGTATTGGTTGACGAGAGGTAAGGGTTTTATCTCTCGTCGACTTCTTTTTCCATTCCTCATTAAGTTTGCCTCTTCTGTTATTCTGATAGTAAAATAGAGATTCTGATATCTTTAAGTCGGCTTCTTTCTTGTTTTAAAAACCTTGTTGTCTTGAGAAAGTGATGAAATAGCAAATGATGGAGCATTAACTTGTCTTTAATTCGTTTCTTCATAAGTGTACTCTTCATACGAAGTTAACTTCGTCTTTGCAAAACATTAACTTCTTGTGAAGAAGAAGTTAGTTATAAGAAAATACGAAGTTAACTTCGTATAGTTACGAAATTCATTTTCATTGAAAATCCTCCTACTTTTTGCCTGGCGGTTTCATTTATCGAACAAAAACTATAGAATTCTTTTCTGTAGCATAGGTCAATATGAATCATTCCTGAATGTTATTTTGGAGGTATAGGATGCCTTTTCCGTTGCTTACTGATTGAAATTAGTGCATGTTTATCGATCTTTTGACTGGTGATTTGATTTATTTGGTGGAGATATGATTTTGGTGAAAATAGAATCCCGGTGTTTTTTATAACAACTTAGTCAGTGGTCCGTAAATAAGGGATTCCTGAGGCTACTCAAAATACAATGTGACAGAATGCTTTTGGGAGTATATAGTTTCTAAACCTTTATAGATAGAATAATGAAGAGTTTATCTTATTGTGTAATTTGTTTATAATCAGTATGTTGTGTGGCAAATGCGAAAAGGATAAAAAGAGTGAATTCTCTTGTAATTAACTGATAGTCAGTAGTGAATGTGTTTCAAAAGACGTTCGTTTAATAGCACAAAGGTATAAACTAAATTTTGATGTGCAAAATATTTTTAGATGAAAAACTAAATAGACTTCTTTATGTACTGATTATCAGATAATAATCTGGTAATAAAAACAGCTTTTTACTTATTTTGTATGTGGGCTTTTATCTCCATAATTGATGTTTCAAAAGACGAACGTTTTTTGAAACATCAATTGATCGAATCCGTTCGTTTCCACCTAAAATAAGTCATAAAAAATCTTGCAGTTTGGCTGAGAAAAAGAGTCTCACCCAACTGCGAAGCATACCCGGACTTAAGTAAATCACTTAGGAATATTCCTTCTAAATGTCTCAACAACAAGAATATTGGTTCGCTGCCCGTACCCGTAAGGATCAGGAGCTTACTACTCGTGACGCATTAGAGAAAATAGGTGTCGAGTATTTTTTGCCGACCCAATTTGTCATTCGTCAATTGAAATATCGCCGGCGTCGTGTAGAAGTTCCTGTCATTCGTAATCTTATTTTTGTACATGCTACCAAAGAGTTTGCTTGTGCTATTGCCAATGAATACGGGGTGCGTCTTTTCTATATGCGTGATTTTGACACTAAGAGTATGCTTATTGTTCCCGATAAGCAGATGAAAGATTTTATGTTTGTCATGAATCTCGATCCTGCTGCTGTTATCCTCAACGATGATTGTTTCGCAGTTGGCACCAAAGTACAAGTCATCAAGGGAGATTTTTGTGGAGTTGAAGGTGAACTGGCCAGTCTTTCTAATCGTATTTATGTCACTATCCGAATTCGTGGCGTTTTATCTGCCAGTGTCAAGGTTCCTAAAAGCTACCTTCGCATTCTCGCACCGTAATCAGTAATATTTTATCATATAAAATGAATACTCTTATGACCCAGATTCATGAGCTGCAACATGTGGCTCACGAATTATTGTATTTGGGTGCTGACGGTTCTCCTATCTATACCGACAGTTTCCGTCAATTAAACACTGAAGTGCTTCAAAAATCTGATGCTTTGTTTGCTTTGAAAGGAGAAAATCCGGAAGAAGAAGCACGACTTTGCCTGGCTCTCTTGATGGGCTACAATGCAACAATCTATGATTATGGCGACAAGGAGTCTAAGAAACAGGTTATTCTGGATCGTTCCTTGCTTGTGTTAGAGTCTCTCCCGTCTTCTTTGCTCAAGTGTCAGCTTTTGACATATTGTTATGGAGAAGTTTTTGAAGAAGAGTTGGCAAAGGAAGCTCATGCAATTATAGATTACTGGGATAATAAAACTTTATCGATAGATGAACAGGAGACTGTAGATATGCTGAAGATGATAGAGGAAAATCAGTATCCGAATAGTTATATTGATTAATATTTGACCTGTAATCTATTATCATGAAAGGCATTGTTTTGGCCGGTGGTTCCGGCACTCGCTTATATCCGATCACCAAAGGAGTCAGCAAGCAGTTGCTTCCGATATTTGATAAGCCGATGATCTATTATCCTATCTCTGTACTCATGTTGGCAGGGATTCGTGAAATATTGATTATCTCCACTCCATACGATTTACCCGGCTTTCAACGTTTGCTGGGTGACGGCTCTGACTTTGGAGTACGTTTTGAGTACGCCGAACAACCTTCTCCCGACGGTTTGGCACAGGCATTTATCATTGGTGAGAAGTTTATAGGCGGTGATTCTGTATGTCTGGTTCTTGGCGATAATATCTTTTATGGTAGCTTTTTTACTAAGATGTTGAAGGAAGCTGTAGCATCCGCAGAATTACAAAATAAGGCTACGGTTTTTGGCTATTGGGTTGAAGATCCGGAACGCTATGGGGTAGCTGAATTTGATAGGGATGGGAATGTCCTCAGCCTTGAGGAGAAACCTGATACTCCTAAATCTAACTATGCGGTTGTTGGACTTTACTTTTATCCCAATAGGGTTGTTGAGATCGCAAAACAGATCAAGCCTTCTTCCCGTGGAGAACTGGAAATCACCAGCGTAAATCAGCAATTCCTGTTTTCTCAGGATCTGAAAGTTCAGGTATTGGGACGTGGCTTTGCCTGGCTTGATACGGGTACCCATGATTCTTTGTCTGAGGCAAGCACCTTTATAGAAGTAATAGAGAAGCGTCAAGGCCTAAAAATAGCTTGTTTGGAGGGCATTGCTTTCCGTCAGGGCTGGATTGATTCAAAGAAGTTACGTGAACTGGCTTATCCTATGCTGAAGAACCAGTATGGAAAGTATTTATTGAAAGTAATAAAAGAGATAGAAGGGTGAGCGAATCCTTAAAGCATAAAACGGTTAAGGGAGTGGGATGGAGTTTTGCTGATAACATCTCCAGTTCCGGTGTTTCATTTCTGGTCGGATTGGTACTTGCGCGTTTACTTACTCCTGCAGAATATGGCATTATGGCTATGATTGCCATCTTTATCGCTATTTCGAATTCTATTATTGACAGTGGATTCTCCAATGCGTTAATTCGCAAAACGGATATAAAGCGTATTGATTATAACACAGTCTTTTTTTTTAATCTGGTGGTTGGTGTCATCCTATATGTCCTTCTTTATTTTTGTGCCCCTTCTATCAGTTCTTTTTTTAATGAACCTATATTGATTCCTGTTACAAGAGTTATAGGCCTTGTTCTAATCATTAATTCTTTAGGTATCATTCAACGCACTATTATGGTGCGGGAGATTGATTTTAGAACACAAACCAAAATCTCTTTGATAGCTTCTTTATCCAGTGGTGGAATTGGCATCGTGATGGCTTTCTATGGCTACGGTGTCTGGAGTTTGGTTGGACAACAGGTCTCCCGGCAGTTACTGAATACCGTCTTCCTTTGGCTTTACAGTGCTTGGCGTCCGATGTGTGAGTTCTCCGCAGATAGTTTTAAATGCCTTTTCGGCTTTGGCTCAAAATTACTGTTGTCGGGTTTACTCGATACGCTTTACAAGAACATCTACTATATCGTTATCGGACGCTTTTACAGTTCCGCCCAGTTGGGTCAATATACACGTGCCGAGCAGTTTAATACAATTTTTTCCAGTAATCTGACTAGCGTGGTACAGCGTGTCAGCTATCCCGTTCTGAGCTCTATCCAGGATGAACCGGAACGTTTACGTGAAGCTTACCGCCGTGTGATAAAGGCTACCATGCTGATCTCTTTTGCCTGTATGCTTGGTTTGGCGGCTGTGGCTAAGCCGTTGATACTGTTATTAATCGGTGAGAAATGGCTGGTGTCAGTCTCTTATCTTCAGATCATTTGTTTTGCCGGAATGTTATATCCTCTTCATGCCATTAATTTGAATATTTTGCAGGTGAAGGGTCGGTCTGATCTGTTTCTCAAATTAGAAATCATAAAAAAAATAATAGCGGTCATTCCCATTTTTCTAGGTATTATGTATGGTATAGAATATATGTTGTGGGGTAGTGTCTTAATCTCCTTTATAGCTTATTTTCTGAATAGTTATTATTCTGCCGGTTTAATCCGGTATCCTACAATAGAGCAGATCAAAGATGTATTTCCGACGTTTGCTGTTTCATTGTTTGTCGCTTTTGTCATGTGGATTATTTCTTTTCTTGATATTTCAATATATGTCATGCTCCCCTTGCAATGCTTTTCAGGTCTTTTGTTGTCTTTTCTTGTATATGAAAAGTTGAATCTGGAAGAATATCTTGAAGTCAAACAGCTCATACTCTCTTGTGTTCAAAAAAAGTAATATAATATTAAGATGGATGAAAAACTAATCACGGTTACTTCTCCACTTCTTCCTTCCTTGGATGACTTTATTCCTTATCTTGAGGATATCTGGGATCGTAAATGGCTCACTAATAATGGTCATTATCATCAGAAGTTGGAGCAGGCTTTATGTGAGTATTTAAAGGTACCTTATATTAGTCTTTTTACTAATGGTACACTTCCTTTAATGTGTGCCTTACAAGCATTACGTATAACCGGTGAAGTGATTACGACTCCTTATAGTTTTGTTGCCACTACCCATTCTCTGTGGTGGAACGGGATTAAGCCGGTGTTTGTGGATATTGATCCTGTAACCTGTAATCTGGATCCTGAAAAAATAGAGGCCGCTATTACTCCCAAGACGACTGCTATTATGCCTGTGCATGTTTATGGCAAACCTTGTGACACGGTTCGTATTCAAGAGATTGCGGATAAATATGGTTTGAAGGTCATTTATGACGCTGCCCATGCATTTGGTGTGGAGGTAAACGGCAAGTCAATACTTGAATCCGGTGATATGTCCACTCTGAGTTTTCATGCTACGAAGGTCTATAATACGATTGAAGGTGGAGCTCTGGTCTGTCACGACGAACAGACCAAGAAACGTATTGATTATCTGAAGAATTTTGGCTTTGCCGGTGAAACGACGATCGTTGCCCCTGGTATTAATGGTAAGATGGATGAAGTCCGTTCCGCTTATGGACTATTGAATTTGAAACAAGTTGATTCCGCCATTGAGGCTCGTCGTAAAGTTGCCGTTCAATATCGTGATGCTTTGAAAGATATCCCCGGTATCCGTTTCATGGAGGATATGCCCGGTGTCCGTCACAACTATTCTTATTTTCCTATTTTTATAAATGCTGAGGAATATGGTCTGACTCGTGATGAACTTTACTTCAAGTTGAAAGAGAATGACGTACTCGGCAGAAGGTATTTTTATCCGTTGATAAGTGAGTTTTCCACTTATCGTGGGCTGGAATCCGCACATCCGGATAATTTGCCCATTGCGAATAGGATAGCAAACAGTGTGATTTGTTTGCCCATGCATCACAGTTTGACTTTTAGTGGACTTGATAGAATAACATCAGTAATTTTTGAAGGCAATAGGTCTTAAATTTATAAACTTGTATATATGAAAAATGAAATCTGTATAGGAATGGCTGGTGCAGGGCGTGCCACAGAGTTACATATAAATGCTTTAAAAAGGTTTACGGGTATTCCACTCCGATTTAAAATGATTGTGGCCCGACGCAAAGAGCAGCTGGAAGTTGCAAAAGCTATATATGGATTTGAAGAAACCTCCTATGATTTTGAGGACTTGTTGACTGATCCAGATATCGATGTGATAGATATTTGTACCCCGCCATATGTACATGAAGAAATGATTGAAAGAGCCATGTTGGCCGGGAAACATGTTATTTGTGAAAAACCTTTGACAGGCTATTTCGGCATGTCAGGAGATGAATATCCTATTGGGATCAATGTTTCTAAAAAAGTAATGTATTTACAACTTCTTGAGTCTATAAGAAGATTACGCCAGATTATTCGTAAATCAGGAAAGAAGTTTATGTATGCGGAAAATTTTGTATATGCACCAGCCGTATTAAAAGCTGCGGAGATTATTACAGCAAAGAAAAGTCGTATTTTATATGCAAAAGGTGAAGAAAGTCTTAAAGGTTCTAGTTCTCCAGTTGCGGGTGAATGGGATAAAACGGGCGGAGGTACTTTCATAAGGACAGGTTCACATCCTTTATCAGCTATTTTATGGTTAAAACAACAAGAAGCTAAAGCACATGGTATTGACATAAAGGTAAAAAGTGTCATAGCTGATATGGGACGTATTACCCCCAATTTATCTGATTACGAACATAGGCATATTGCGGCTAATCCTGTCGATGTTGAAGATTGTGGTACTGTAATTTTAAATTTTACTGATGATTCGCGGGCTGTCATTATAGCTACTGATACTTTGTTGGGAGGAAGTAAAAATTATGTAGAGTTATATTGTAATGACGCTGCCATAAATTGTACATTGACTATGTCAGATTTAATGAGTACTTATTTTCTAGATGAAGATAATTTAGATAATGTGTATATATCAGAGATGTTACCGTCCAAAATCGGTTGGAATAAGCCTTTTCTTGAAGATGAAATAATCAGAGGTTATACAGATGAAATGCGTGACTTTATGGAAGCTATTTTTTATGATAGAGATCCTAAGGCTGGATTCGATCTAGCATATGATACCATTAGAATAATTTATGCAGCATATATGTCAGCAGAAATGGGGTGTAAAGTAGAATTAGACACTATATAATTAATCATACAGAAGAATGTTATGGATTTCTTAAAAAAATTACCTACGCCTCAGGAGGTGATGTTGAAATATCCTTTAAATAAAGAATATTCAAAACGCAAAATTTTACGTGATAAAGAAATAAGGGATATTTTCGAAGGCAAATCGGATAAATTTATTTTGGTAATTGGTCCGTGTTCTGCCGATAGAGAAAATGTTGTACTTGATTATGCGAAGCGTTTGGCCAAACTTCAAGAAGAGGTTAAGGATACGATATTGATTATTCCTAGGATTTATACCAGTAAACCTAGAACAATAGGAGATGGTTATAAGGGTTTGTTGCATCAACCTTTTTTAGATCGCGAGGAGGATATTGTTGAAGGTTTATTAGCTGTTCGCAGGCTTCATAAAAAAGTTATAGAAGAAACCGGATTATTTGGTGCGGATGAAATGTTGTATCCGGAAGTTATCCGTTATGTATCAGACTTATTGTCCTATGTCGTGGTTGGGGCAAGATCTGTAGAAAATCAACAACATAGGTTGACTGCCAGTGGCTTAAATGTTCCAGTAGGAATGAAAAATCCTGTAAGTGGTGATATCTCTGTAATGTTGAATTCTATTGTAACAGCCCAACATCCTCACCATTTTATATATAATGGCTGGGAGGTTATTTCACATGGGAATGTATGTACACATGCTGTTTTACGTGGCTTTTTAGATGTGAATGGAAAGGCTAATACAAATTATCATTATGATGATTTAATTCGTATTTATGATTTGTACCAACAAAGAAACCTAGAAAATATTGCTTTTATAATAGACTGTAACCATAGTAATTCAAATAAGGATTTTTTAGAGCAAATAAATGTTGCCAAAGATGTTTTACTTTCTATGAAACGTGACTCCAGATTATTGTCTTCGGTAAAAGGCTTGATGATTGAAAGTTATATTGAAGATGGATGCCAACCGGTTGGAGGAAATGTGTATGGACAGTCTATTACAGATCCATGTCTGGGTTGGGAAAAAACAGAAACTTTAGTTTTAGAGTTATTCAATGAATTGAAACAGTTTACGAAATGAAAAAGGTACTTATTTTAAATACAAGCCATAATGACTTAAGGTTGATTTTGGCATTAAAAGAAATGGGCTTTTATGTAGTGTCAATTGGCAATCGTCCAGGTTTAGTTGGTGAAAAGTATGTAAATCAATATATCCAGATGGATTACTCTTGTAAGGAGGAAGTATTAGCTCTCTCTCGGAAATTAAACATAGATGCCATTTGTGCTTGTTGTAATGATATAGGGGTGATTACAGCTGCTTATGTTGCGGAAGAAATGGGACTTCCCGGTCATGATAGTTATGAAAACACTTTAATCATGCATCATAAAGATCGTTTTAAGAAATTTGCTAGAGAATACGGTATAACAACCCCTCAATCAGAATATTTCTTTGAGAAAGAGGATGCGGTGAAGTGGCTTGATAAGGCTGAATATCCGATTATAGTGAAACCTACAGATTTAAGTGCAGGTAGAGGAGTAGCAAAAGCCGATTGCTATGAAGAAGCTAAAAGTGCAATAAAAAATGCTTTCGAACACTCGAGAATTAAACATATTGTTATTGAACCTTATATTGATGGTTCACAACACGCATGTTGTACTTTCATTCTTAATAAGAAGGTTGTAGCCTATTGTACGAATAATGAATATTCTTTTGTGAATCCTTATCGTGTGGAAATAGATACTTATCCGGCTGATAATTTTGATTGTGTCAGAGATCATTTAATAAATGAAGCGGAAAAGATGGTCAATATTTTGGGGTTAAAAGATGGAATACTATCAATGCAATATAGAATTAAAGATGGTAAACCATATATCATTGAGGCTATGAGGCGCATCCTTGGTAACCTGTATATGATTCCTGCTGAGAAATTGACAGGAATAAATTGGGACTATTGGGAGGCAAGAACACATTGTGGTCTTGATTGTAGTCATTTCCCTGTAGATATCCAGCAACATGGATTTTGGGCCTATAGAACTATCATGGGAACTCAAAATGGTGTGGTGAAAAGCTTGGTCGTGCCTGATGATTTGAGAAAGTATATATTTGATGAATGTATCCTTTGGAGATCTGGAGATTATATTAAGGATTATATGTCGGAACCATTGGCTTTCTTATTTTTTAAGTTTGATTCAAAAGAGGAGATGAATCATGTAATGCTTGATCAATATAATCGAATATATGCAGAATATTGATACTCTCCCTTTGGTAAGCATTTTCTGTATAACTTATAACCATTCATCTTACATCCGGCAATGTTTAGATGGCTTTTTAATACAGAAAACGAATTTTCCTTTTGAGATTTTAATTCATGATGATGCCTCTACTGATGATACAGCCGGAATAATTAAAGAATACGAGGCTAAATATCCTGATATAATTAAGCCCATTTATCAGGTTGAAAATCAGTATTCCAAAGGATTGGATATAAACATTGTATACAATCTGCCTCGGGCAAGGGGGAAATATATAGCAATGTGTGAAGGAGATGATTATTGGATAGATCCGTTAAAGTTGCAAAAACAGGTCGATTTTTTAGAAAATAATCTGGATTATTCATTCTGCTGTCATCGTTTTAAGATTTACGATCAAGAAGAAAATAAATGGGAGAATGAATATGCTGCTGAGTGTTATAAAGATAATCAACATTTATATATTACTAGGAAGATTTTTTTTGAACATTGGGTGACGCAACCATTAACAGCAGTAATTAGGAAGGAAAAATTTAATGAAGCTAGATTTTCCATGTATAGATATAAATATTCTAGAGATGTGCATCTTTTTTATCATTTGTTGACGCGAGGAAAAGGAATTGTACTTAATGATATTATGGGGGTTTATCGAATTCATAAAGGGGGAATTGCTAGTAAAAAAGAATCATTAATAAAACTAAGGAGAGGCTTTTTTATTTATAAAGAATTGTATTTGAATAATATCATGGATATGAGGCTGTGTAAATTATTTGTCTACTATGCAATTTCTTATTATAAACATAAGTTAAAATAAGTCTATGTTTTCTATTATTCTTCCACTATACAATAAAGAAAGTTCTATAGAATCAACTATCCTTTCTGTATTAAATCAGACATTAATAGATTTTGAACTAATTGTAGTTGATGATGGTTCAAAAGATCAAAGCATTCATCTTGTAAGAAATATAAAAGACAAACGCCTATCAATATACTGTAAAGAAAATGGAGGGGTTTCTTCAGCTCGTAATTTGGGAATTAGTAAAGCTAAATTTGAATATATCTGTTTTATTGATGGAGATGATATCTGGGAGTCTACTTATTTACAGAAAATGTCAGAATTAATCTCTTTGTATCCAAAAGCTGGTATTTATGGTTCGGCATGGGCTTACAGATATAGAGATAAGATTGTTACACCTAATTTCTATATAAAGGGTCGTTCTGTTGAAATAGAAAACTATTTTTCTCATGCATATAAACATACCCTTTTTTCTTCTTCCTCGGTAATAATAAGAAAGTATGTATTTGATAAAGTTGGCTTGTTTGATGAGAGGATAAAAATGGGGGAGGATCTGGATATGTGGATTCGTATTAATATTCAATTTAAGGCTGCTTTTTTAAATGAAGTATTGGCATATTATGTTATGGATGCAGCTAATAGAGCATGTACTGTGCTTTGTCCTTTGGATAAACATTTGTTGATGTATTTAGAGAAATTTGATTGTTTAAGGAAAGAGAATGTTGCTCTAGATATCTATATTGGTCACTATTGTTTAAGACAAGGTGTACCATATTATTTTCATTCAGGATGTAAAGATCATATACGTTGCTTGTTGATGAAGTTATCTTTGTCTAATTATCCATTCTTTTGGCGTATTATCTATTCTTCTCAATTGTGGAGAATAAATTGTTGGATTTATACTTTATATAAAAGGTTAAGATGATATTGTCTATTGTAATTCCTACTTTAGGACGAGCATCCGAAGTGAGAGAACTTTTAAAGTCTATAGAATTGTCTAAAATAGAAAATTTATCATTTGAAATTGTTATTGTTGATCAAAATTTTTCTAATTTACTTGATCCTATAGTAAGAGAGTTTACGCAGAAAGGCTTTTTAATTAAACATTTTAAAGTTGATTTTAGGGGATTGTCAAAAGCTAAGAATTTTGGACTGAAGTGTGCCGTTGGAAAGTATATTTGTTTTCCCGATGATGATGCTTTGTTCGCTTCTAATACCATAACAAATGCTGTTGGCCTACTTGAAAATAATATGTATCATGTTGTTTGTGGCAAATGTATAGATGTTAATGGTGTTGATTCAGTTAAAAAATTTTCAGTAAATCCTGGTTTGCTAAGTTTATCTTCTTTCGAAGACAAATTTATTGAAGCTACGATGTTTTTTGATAAAAAATGTTTGGAGGATTTTCTTTATGATGAATCATTGGGCATAGGCACATTTCACGGGGCTGAAGAAGGGTTTGATATAGTATATAGAATGCTATTAGCTGGTGTTGAGATATATTATGACCCTTGTGTTCTATTTTATCATCCTCAAGTAATCACTTCTCACTGCACTAATCAAGAAATAAGGAGAGTTTTTAATTATCGTTGTGGCTTTGCCAAAGTCTGTTTGAAACATTCTCTATATCTGAAGTACTTCAAAAGACTATTTTTAGTTATATTTTATATTCCATATTTATTAATATTTAAAAGAAGCAATCTTCGCTATTATTTGGCGGAATTATTAGGGCTATTAGCAGGGATTGTCATCAAATGAAAACTGTATATTTTATTTTTTTTTGTTTTTGTATAGCGATTGCATATTGTATATGTTTTGAATTTTTTTTATGTGCTTCCATTTTGTTTTTATTATCGCAATCGATAATAGGACTATATTGGCTGCATAGAATAAATGGTGGTTTTTATTTCCAGGATATTAGAGTCTTTTTTATATGTACTTATTCTTTATATTCTATTTTCCTTCCATTAGTTGAATTGTTCGGATTATTGAGCTTATTTGAGAATTTGATGCCTCAGGTTACTTTATTATATGCTTCTGGTTTGTTTGGATTTAATCTTGTGAATATGCTCCGTCCAATACAATTAAAAAATAGTATATCACAGAAATCAAAGATACCTGGTGTGACTTTTATACTTGTAGCATTATTCTGTTTAGTTGCTTTTTCATTTATTTATATGAAATTATCTGGTATTGCCATTTTTAATTTTTCAGAGATGTCAAGTCGTACTGAATTAGGACAGAAGATTTCTCAATTATGGATTGTTGTTACTTTCTTGGTGGTGTTGGTAATAAATTTATTAGTCTTTTACTTTAAAAAATTGACACATATTCAAAAAATCTATTTTTTAGTAATCGTTCTTTTTTATTTTATATTTCAAATATCATTAGGTAACCGAAGGGAAATAGCTACTATTTTATTTTTTATTTGTTCTTATTATTTGGTTTATAAAAAGAAACGTATAAATATTTCTTTTTTAGTACTGGCTTTAGTTTTATTTGTCCTATCTTTTTATGTAACTATTTACAGAGACGAGAATGTTAAAGCTTTGGCTGCGTCTGATGCTTTTAAAATAGTTTTGGCTTCTAATGAGTTTGTATATCCTATTCAAACAACTGCATATATAATAAATGATAGTTGGAATCTACGATTTGGAATGACATACATAATATTGCCATTACAAATTCTTATTCCACGTTTTATCTATCCGAATAAACCATCCACTTTAGGAGGAGAGTTCATTGAGAAAACATTTGGTGACAATTATATGGGATTTGCTTATACTCCGGTCTCTGAGGCATACCTGAATTTTGGTGTTATTGGACCTTTTATCATGATGTCTATTTTGGCGTATATATTTACGCTTATTATTAAAAAAGGACATAATGGATTGGGGTTTTATTATTTTTTGCTATATAGCTTTGTCTTTGATTTTTGTCGTGGAGATTTCTCTTCAATATTTTATGCACTACTTATTACATATGTTTTAGGGTATCGTTTCTTTAATTATTTATTGGCTATAAAAATAAAAATCAAGTGAAAATTATTTATGATAATATAATATTTTCCTTGCAGAAAGCTGGGGGGATATCTGTTGTGTGGTATGAATTATGTTACAGATTATTGAGGGATAAAGTAAGAAATATGCTTTTTATCGAAAAAAAGGATATATCTTCTAATATTTTTAGAAAAATACTTTCTATACCTTCTGAACAGATTTGTATTTTGAAAGAGGAGAAATATGGATTTGATCGTTATTGTTCTTTAAAACTAGGAATAAAGGGAAAATATATATTTCATTCTTCTTATTATAGATTTTCAAAAGACAAGAGTGCTGTTAATATTACAACTGTACATGATTTTACATATGAATATTTTTACTCAGGTATTCGTCGGCTTATTCATAGCTGGCAAAAAAAACGTGCAATTATGAAATCTGATTTTGTGATATGTATATCAGAAAGTACGAAAAATGATTTAATCAAATTCTTTCCTATTGATGTAAATAAAATTAGAGTTATATATAATGGGGTCTCAGATGAATACTTCCCATTGAGAGCTGATTCTTTTTGCCCTATTTTGCCGTATTCTTCTTATTTATTATTTGTAGGTTCTCGGGAGTATTATAAAAATTTTGATTTAGTTGTAGAGGTTGCTGCGCAATATGGATATAATTTGGTTATAGTCGGATCTAATCTAACTCAAAAGGAACGTAAAAAAATAGAGCAGAAAATGAATAGGGAGAAATATATATGTGTGGGAAAGATTCCTAATGTAGAATTAAATAAATTATATAATGGTGCTTACGCATTACTATATTTATCTTCTTATGAAGGATTTGGAATTCCAATATTGGAAGCTCAGAAAGCTGGATGTCCAGTGATTGCATATAATAAATCTTCAATAAAAGAAGTCATCGGAGATACTATGTTATTATTAGATGACTTGTCTATTATGAATATTGCTAAATGCTTGAATTTGCTATCTGACACATTTATTCGAAAACAAGTAATAGAAAAAGGATTCATAAATGCACAGCGTTTTTCTTGGGAAAAAACATATAAAGAAACAATGGATTTATATAAATATGCTTGGAATAATAAAAAAGTATAATGAAGAAATTGACTTTAGTTACTGTCACTTTTAATAGTAGACATACCCTATATGACACGATTAATTCTGTATTACAGCAAACTTATCCATATATTGAATACATAATAATTGATGGGGCATCAACAGACAATACTGTTGGGGTGATAAAACAATATGAACATGATTTTAATGAACGTTTACGATGGATTTCAGAAAAAGATGATGGACTTTATGATGCTATGAATAAAGGATTTTCTATGGCTACGGGAGATGTGATTGGAATTATAAATTCAGATGATGTGTTGGCTGATCCTGCGGCGATAGAGAAAGTGGTAAAATGCTTTGAGAGGGATGAAACGATTGATGCTGTTTATGCTGATTTGTATTATGTTGCACAAAACGATATATCAAAGATTGTGCGTCATTGGGTGTCAGGTGAACAAAGGAGTTTTGCCAAAGGCTGGCATCCTGCACATCCCACGTTCTATGTGAAGAAAGAAATATATCATAAGTATGGGACATTCGATTTAGACTTTAAATTTGCAGCGGATTTTGAGTTAATGCTCCGCTTAATAGAAAAGTATCATATAAAATTGCACTATCTTCCGGAGCCTTTGGTCAGAATGCGTTTAGGAGGTACGACTAGTAAAAATTTATCTAACATCAGGAAAGGTAATATAGAGTGTATTAATACTTTTAAAAAGAATAATATACCTGTTAGTCGTTTTTATCCATTGTTTCGTCTATTGCCTAAATTGAAACAATATTACCAATAATCATAAAGACATATATAAAATGAAAACAAGCTCCAAATAAATATAGATAAAATAGCTATATATCAATAATTTACATACAATTTTTTATTTTCAGTTGTTTTCTACGTTTTCAGTTGTTTTGCTCTTTTTAGGTGCATTTTTGTTTCTTATTTGTTTCTTGATTCCGCTTTTTATTTGTACCTTTGTGATAGGAAATAACAAATGAAAGGACACAAATATGCCAAGGACCAGAAAACCAATAAAAGTGAAAGAGCCGATTCGTCTTCGAACGAAGGAATTGGCCAATGGCAGCAAGAGTTTGTATCTGGATATATACCGTAATGGTAAGCGGACATACGAGTATCTGAAAATGTATCTTATTCCGGAAACGGATCGTAATGCCCGCCAACAGAATGAAACGACAATGGCTGCCGCAAATGCAATCAAATCGAAGCGTATCATAGAGTTGACAAGTGGTGAAGCCGGTATCATGAATCACAAGGATAAGGTTTATCTGCTGGACTGGATGCAGCTCTATAAGGAGGAACAGAAGAAACGTGGCAAGAAAAACACAGGTCAGATAAAATCTGTTACCGATATCTTGAAAGAGTATGCAGGAGAAAGGTTCACATTAAATCAGATTGACCTCACTTTTTGCCACGGCTATATCGACTATATGTTGACAAGCTACCGTCCCAAAGGAAAGCCCCTCTCGGCTTCTACGCGTAATACCTATTACCAGATATTCAACGGTGCGTTAAATGCCGCTGTCCGCGCGAAACGCATCTTAAAGAATCCATTCAACGAAATGGAAAAATCGGAGAAGCCCAAGATGCCGGAAAGTGTGCGTTCTTATATGACTATTGAAGAAGTGAGATTATTAATCGCTACACCAATGCAGAACGAGGGGGTAAAAAGTGCCTACCTGTTCTCCTGCTTCTGTGGACTACGTATCAGTGATATTATCGGATTGCAATGGAAGGACGTGTTTATTGACAACGGCCAATACCGCTTGGCAGTAGCCATGCAGAAGACAAAGGAGCCGATTTACCTTCCGCTCTCCAATGAAGCGTTGAAGTGGATGCCGGAACGTGGGGACAAGACAGCAGACGACCATGTGTTCGATTTGCCTTCAGGTATCAACCAGCTTATCAAACCATGGGCCAAAGCCGCCGGAATTTCCAAGCGATTCACCTTTCACACGGCCCGCCACACGTTCGCCACAATGATGCTGACATTGGGAGCAGATTTATACACTGTATCTAAATTGCTCGGTCATACATCTGTAAAGATGACCCAAGTGTATGCCAAAATCGTCAATAAGAAAAAAGACGATGCAGTAAATCTGACTAACGGTTTATTCGATTGACAATGCGATGAGCATCAGACCAGATATCTAAACACTTATTTAGGGTGTTGTTCCGGCAGGATTTTCTTTCGGGAGCAACACCCTTATAATATATTATAAATCCAATTTAAAGTATTTCATCATGAAAAGACCTAACAATGGCCCTCTCTCTTTTTGGAGGGAAGAAACATCTGCACCATTTTGTTGAAGAACAGGATGTAGCGAAAGAATTTTTCGCATTGCTCGTTGAAGCAAAAACAATGTATCTCCGTGATGTCGTGGCGGGTAGTAAGCAGTACCACCGTTACGTGGAGGATTTTGTAAACAGCCACCGGTATATCGACTGCAATCATGCGGTCTGCCGGAACTGCCATGAAATGAACATTCATATCGTCAAAGGATTATTAAACGATTGTTCCAATCTTATCCGATCACTTTTTACCGAAGCAGACTTCTCGTTCGAGAAGTGTATGGAACTGAAACGAATGTATGATATGTTTGTGCCACCATCACAGTCCATCACGTGCTGCAAAGACGGCCCGACAAGGATTTATCCTCTTTCTTTTGGATGCAATCTCACTCGTAAACAGATGATAGGTATTACGGCTTGTGCCAATGCTTATCATCTGTTTTGCGTTTCTACCCTACACGTGGAAGATATGGAAGCCCTGCTTTCCTGCAAGGAAGGATTCTGTATTCGTGTAAACAATATCCGTCATGTGGCCATCCTGTTCGATACACTCCTTGAACACTCGTTCATCCAAGCCAAATGGCAGACCGTTCTCAGTAATGGACGGTTCTTACAAACCAAGGACGGAAAAGGATTCGTTTCAGCTTCAAGCCTTTCATCCGCTCTGTCTGCTCTACGCAACAACATGACATCAGCAGGTTACGGTATCAGGCGAGCCATTGATGAACTGAGAGAGTGGTAAGAAGTGCCAATAAGCGAAGTATGTGAAAGGTAAAAGCGTGATAGTTGCCGTGATACGTGGTTACTATCACGGTGCAAACTCATGCTGACCTTTTGGGTTGCCCTATCTTTGCCCTCCGTTAGCGCGCTACATAACGGAGGGCATACTTCCATTGTCTAATTTTATAATAACTCATTTATGCAAAATAATAGATTGACATTCATGGAACGGCTGAGTGAACGGCTTACAAGCGTCGAAGCCATCCTAAAGAAATTAGATCCGATAGAGAGTCTGTTGGAACGCATCGCATTGCTGGAAAAAAATATATATACCACCAAACAGGTGTTTACCTTCCAAGAGGCTTGTATGTATATCGGAATATCCGAGAGTATGCTGTACAAGCTAACATCAGGCAAGGAGATTCCGCATTACAAGCCACGTGGCAAAATGATATATTTCGCCAAAGAAGATCTGGATGAATGGCTTTTGCAGAATTATGAACCAACCGTAGATGAAGCAGCACGTATGGCAAACGAGGCCGCTGCCACACAACCTTTCTTTAATCAAAGACGCCATGGAAAACGAAAGAAGAACTGACTATAATGTGGATATGAGGCCGGAGGAGGATTTCTTATCGGATATCCTCTCCGCCTCGCAGATTCGGGCGACGGACACCTATGAAACGCCGCCACAGATTATCTGGATAGACAACTCGACCATTGCTACGCTCGGCAACTTCAGCGCATCAACCGGCAAGGCGAAATCAAAAAAAACATTTAACGTTTCGGCCATTGTCGCTGCATCGCTGGCAGGAAAACAAGTGCTGAACTACCGGGCGCACCTCCCGGAAGGTAAACGTAAGATTCTGTACGTGGACACGGAACAGAGCCGCTTTCATTGTCATAATGTACTGGAACGCATCTTGCGGCTTGCCGGACTGCCCACTACAACCGACAGTGAAAACCTCGACTTTATTTGCTTGCGCGAATACTCTCCGGCAATACGCATTGGGGTCATCGACTACGCCTTACGTCAAAGAAAAGGATACGGACTTGTTATCATCGACGGTATCCGTGACCTGATGCTTGACATAAACAGCACCGGTGAGTCCGTGGAAGTCATTAACAAGATGATGGAGTGGTCATCAAAGTATGACCTGCATATCCACTGTGTGCTACACTTGAATAAAGGAGATAACAATGTGCGCGGGCATATCGGTACGGAAATGAGCAACAAGGCGGAGACTGTACTGGTCATCAGCAAAAACAACGATTGTCCCAACGTCAGCGAGGTTCATGCGTTACACATCCGTGAGAAAGAGTTTAAACCCTTTGCTTTCACTGTTAATGAGGGCGGGCTCCCGGTTCTCGCAGAAGGGCATTTGTTTGAGAATGCCCCACATCAGAAACCGAAACAGCGGACGGGTTTTATGGAACTAAGCGTCGAACAGCACCGTGAAGCCCTTTCCGCTGCGTTTGGAGACAAACCTATCCGTGGGTTTGAAAATATGCTGCAAGCCATGATGACAGCTTACGAGGCAATCGGATTTAAGCGTGGGAGAAACGTAATGGTCAAACTGCTGCAATATCTGACTGACACCTTAAAACTGGTTATCAAACGAGATAAACTTTTTTATTATGACATGACACAGGCAGAAACCATGCTTTTCGATGAAGAATGAGAGCGGGCGCGGGCCTATATAATTCAGTTTAATTTAGTATTTATATATATAGGGTCGCAAACTAAACTAAACCGCTTTTGCGCAAACAAGTGAAAAGAATTTGAATATGACCATAGATGAAGCAAAACGAGTGCGTATCGTGGACTTTTTGGCCCAGCTCGGCCACCGTGCGCAGTATATGAAATCAGAGCAATACTGGTATCTTTCGCCTCTCAGGAAAGAGGTGACGCCATCGTTCAAAGTCAATGACCGGCTGAATGAATGGTATGATTTTGGCGAGGCCACCGGAGGCGACCTTGTGGAACTGGGTAAGTACCTTTGCGAAACAAAAAGTGTGAGTGAAGCATTAGCATACATCGAACGGCATGTCAATGGTGTATCGCTACCGAAAACCCGGACATTGCCCACAACGTTCCGACCCGTGGAAGCCGACATGAAAAATCTGATTATCGTGCCGCTGCGACACCACGCACTGTTCTCATATCTCCATTCACGTATGATTGATTCGGATATCGGACGAATGTTCTGTAAGGAAGTGCATTACGAACTGCGCCAGCGACGTTACTTTGCACTGGCTTTTGGCAACATCTCCGGTGGATACGAGGTGCGAAACCCTTATTATAAAGGATGTATCAAGAACAAGGACATTTCTTTGATACTCCAATCGCGTGGTGAGACACAGAGCCGTGTCTGCCTGTTTGAAGGGTTCATGGACTTTCTGTCCTATCTGACTCTCAAACAGACGGACGATAGTGCCATTTGTATTAATGCTCCCTGTGACCACCTTATTATGAACTCGATCAGTAATCTGAAAAAGACATTGACGTATCTGCAAAAATACACGTATATCCACTGTTACCTTGACAATGACCTTGCCGGACAAAAGACAGTGGAAACCATAGCCGGGATGTATGATGGACGCGTCTATAACGAGTCCAACCGTTATGCCGGTTACAAAGACCTAAACGACTACCTACGCGGGAAGAAACAATGAACAACCCACTCCCTAAGCTCTCCTTCACGGAGGGCTTTTTTTATACCCCAACTTTTCCTGCTTTCTTATGTAAAATTGTATTTGAATATGATTTTGTAATATGATTTTTGTATTTTGAGAAAATATCATATTAAAATAATATGTTTTGTAGCCAATAATTTTATCTTTAAACTTATCCATTCTTATTTTGCAGCCACAATCAAATATAATAAATCATATTACATAAAAAGATATGAAATCATATTTTATTTTCACCATTGTCCTGACAGTTGCCTATCTCGTCTATTATGCGGTTATCATCGTGCAGGACCTTTATGGAAAAAAAGGAAATGGTAAGCCGGAAGAAGAGGTATTTGACCTCGGTGCGCCGGAAGATGAACAGAGTGTGTCCGTGACGGAGAGCGATACGGGATTCAATGTGGGTAATGAGAAGTATGAAACAGATGTTGCCCCTACCGCTTCACCTACACCACAGGAGACGGAAACCGCAGAGAATAATGGCGAGATAGCCGTGGCGGAGAAGCTGAAACGGCTGAAAGCCCAAGCGGAGGAACAGATGGAAGAAACCGAGACCTACCTGTCGGACGCATACACGGCAGACGAACTGTACAAAGCGATGCTTGCCAAAGGAAAGACGGACAACCGTCCGGAACTGGTATGGAAACCTCTCAAAGACCGATTGTAAAATGTCGAAAGCAAAAAAAATATTATGTGCACTGTGCTTTGTCCCTTATGCGGTATTCGCCAAAAGCGGCAGCGTAAACTACAGTTGGGGTGCAGACGCACTTGCAACGATGCACGACTTCGTGGTGACGATGATGCTGTACGTGCTGTACATCTGCTACGCTGTCGCCTCGGTTTTCGTAGTCGTTGCCGCGCTCCAAATCTATATCAAAATGAACACAGGCGAGGACGGTGTGGTGAAGTCTATCGTATCACTTGTCGGTGCGTGCCTCTTCATCATTGGAGCTTCAATCGTGTTCCCCGCTTTCTTCGGCTACCGCATATAGGTGGCTGACAGGAGTGTAAAACCAATTCAAAAATAGAAGTACCACAAAAAATGTAATAAATATGTTTCAGAAATTCAAAAGAATGTGCCGAAAGGCAAAGAAAACCATCATGCAAGTTTCCACCAAAGTAAAAATGTTAATCATTGCCCTGTTAGGAGGCATACCTGCTATGGCTCAAAGTACGGCAGGCGATTACTCAGCCGGTACGACAGCTCTATCAACCGTAGCCGAGGAAATCGTGAAATACGTTCCTGTGATGGTCAAACTCTGCTATGCCATTGCTGGTGTTGTGGCCATCATCGGAGCCATTTCGGTGTATATCGCCATGAACAACGAGGAACAGGATGTCAAGAAGAAGATTATGATGGTGGTTGGGGCGTGCCTTTTCCTGATTGTGGCAGCCCAAGCATTACCTCTATTCTTCGGAATTAACGCATAAACAGCCTGGAGGAATGACTAATAACGGACGTTATCCGGATTACCCGCTGTTCAAAGGACTGCAACGGCCTTTGGAACTGATGGGATTACAAGGTCGCTACATCTATTGGGCGGCAGGCGTGGCTGGTGGGGCCATTGTGGGCTTCATCGCCGCCTACTGTCTTATGGGCTTTGTGGCCGGACTGGTCGTATTGGCAACTGTCTTATCTGCGGGAATCGTGCTTATCATCCTCAAACAGCGAAAGGGGCTGCACAGTAAAAATGTAAAACGTGGAGTGTATGTGTATGCCTATTCGCATAAAGTATGACTATAAGAAAAACCATCACGGCAATGTGTGTGGCTGATTGATTGTTGAACGCGGGCGGGTCCGTCTCCAGCCGAGGCAGACCTGCCCCTATTTAATGAACGAATATCGGAATGACCCTATATATCATTTTATTTTTCATCGCCCTATGTACGGGTATGGCCTTGTCAGTCTATACGTTCGGTACGGGCGGCAAGCGCAAGCATATCTTTCAGAATATCTATTTCTCTGTGGAAGATACAGACGGTGTGGGTGTGCTGTACACCAAGACGGGCGAATATTCCGCCGTCTTGAAAATCGAAAATCCGGTACAGAAGTATTCAGCGGACATTGACAGCTATTACGACTTCACGCATCTATTCTCTGCCCTTGCGCAGACGCTGGGCGAAGGGTATGCCTTGCACAAACAAGACATCTTCGTAAGGAAACAGTTCGCGAACGAGCCGGAGCATAATCAAGAATTTCTCTCGGCATCGTACTTCCGTTATTTTAATGGGCGTCCGTACACGGACAGCCTTTGCTATCTGACTATCACACAGGAAGCCAAGAAGAGCCGTCTTTTCTCTTACGATAGCAAGAAATGGCGCGATTTCCTCGTGAAAATTTATAAGGTTCGAGACCTACTACGCGACAGCGGTGTACAAGTGAAATTCCTGAACAAAGCCGAGGCAAGCGAATATGTGGACCGTTACTTTGCGATGAACTTCAAAGACCGTATGGTCTCGATGACGAATGTCAAGGCTGACGACGAAACGGTATCTATGGGTGACAAACGCTGTAAGGTGTACAGCCTCGTGGACGTGGACTGCGCCGCGCTCCCCTCGCTGATACGTCCCTATACCAATATCGAGGTGAATAATACCGAGATGCCAGTGGATCTTGTCTCGGTGGTGGATAATATTCCGAACGCAGAAACGGTGGTGTACAACCAAATTATTTTCCTGCCCAGCCAGAAGCGGGAACTGGCATTACTCGACAAAAAGAAGAACCGGCACGCAAGCATCCCCAATCCGAGTAACCAAATGGCCGTAGAGGACATCAAACAGGTACAGGACGTAATAGCCCGTGAAAGCAAACTGCTCGTGTACACGCACTTCAACATGGTGGTGGGCGTGCCTGCGGACACCGACCTGCAAAAATGCACGAATCACTTGGAAAACGCTTTTGGGCGCATGGGCATACACATCAGTAAGCGTGCATACAACCAACTGGAACTGTTCGTCAGTTCGTTTCCGGGCAACTGTTACAGCCTGAACGAGGAATATGACCGTTTTCTGACCCTCTCCGACGCTGCGGTATGCCTGATGTACAAGGAACGGGTGCAGCATAGTGAGGAAACACCGCTAAAAGTTTATTACACTGACCGTCAAGGTGTTCCGGTAGCTATCGACATCACGGGAAAAGAGGGAAAGAACAAGCTGACCGACAACTCGAATTTTTTCTGCCTGGGGCCTTCGGGCAGCGGAAAGAGTTTCCACATGAATTCCGTCGTGCGCCAGTTGCATGAACAGGGGACGGACGTGGTAATGGTCGATACGGGTAACTCATACGAGGGGCTATGCGAGTATTTCGGCGGCAAGTATATTAGCTATACCGAGGAACGGCCCATCACGATGAATCCGTTCCGCATCAATCGGGAAGAGATGAACGTAGAAAAAACGGGATTCCTGAAAAACCTCGTCTTGCTTATCTGGAAAGGTACGCAGGGAACGGTCACAAAGACGGAAGACCGTCTGATAGAGCACGTCATCACGGAATATTACGACGCCTACTTCAACGGTTTCGAGAGCTTCACACCCCAACAGCGTGAGGACTTGCGTAAGAGCCTCGTTATTGATGACCGCAACAGCAGTGAGAAGCGGCACGAAAGCGAACGGGAACGCGCGGCCCGCATCGAGGGTATCATTGACGAGATAGAGGGTCGGCGCAAGGAACTGAAAGTGGAGGAACTGTCATTCAACTCTTTCTATGAATATTCCGTGCAGCGCATCCCGGATATCTGTGAGGAGAACCGTATCACGGGCATCGACCTCTCGACATACCGCTATATGATGAAGGACTTTTATTTGGGCGGCAACCACGAAAAAACGCTGAACGAAAACATGGACAGCTCGCTGTTCGACGAGACGTTCGTGGTCTTCGAAATCGACAGTATAAAAGATGACCCGCTGCTTTTTCCTTTGGTCACGCTGATTATCATGGATGTTTTCTTACAGAAAATGCGCATCAAAAAGAACCGCAAAGTCCTTGTCATCGAGGAAGCGTGGAAAGCCATCGCCAGCCCGCTGATGGCGGAATACATCAAATTTATGTACAAAACGGCACGTAAATTCTGGGCCAGTGTAGGTGTGGTGACACAGGAGATACAGGACATCATCGGCAGCGAAATCGTGAAAGAGGCCATCATCAACAACTCGGATGTGGTGATGCTGCTTGACCAAAGCAAATTCAAGGAACGTTTCGATACCATCAAGGCGATTCTTGGCCTAACGGACGTGGACTGTAAGAAAATTTTCACCATCAACCGCCTCGAAAACAAGGAAGGACGCAGCTTCTTCCGCGAGGTATTTATCCGCCGGGGCACGACCAGCGGTGTTTATGGCGTGGAGGAACCGCACGAGTGCTACATGACCTACACGACTGAACGGGCAGAGAAAGAGGCTCTGAAACTTTACAAGCGCGAGCTACAATGCAGCCACCAAAAGGCTATCGAGGCATATTGCCGTGACTGGGATGCCAGCGGTATCGGCAAGGCATTGCCGTTTGCACAGAAAGTTAATGAAGCGGGACGTGTACTGAACTTAACCACTAAAATAACATCATAATGAAAACGAAAAGGATTTTAATCACCCTGTCACTGGACTACGGAATAAATATGATGGGGTTTGAAAGCAGCTTGACGCGCGAACAAATTTCTGTCAATAATCCGGAACTCACTGTTTTGTCCCTCCGGGAGTTTTGTATGCTATCCAAGGAGAACCTGCTCCGTATGGATGACATGACACCGGACAAGGTAGCTGCCATCGAACGGCTATTGGCGGAGTATTCCCTTCGGTTGGGTATGTCCGATGTAGAACTGGAAACGTACTTGAACCGATATTATGAAGAAAACCCCAAAGAAAAGGAGTTTTACGATATGTGCGACAGGCTGTGTAGCAGCAAACCTGCCTTCGATGAAAACGGATTTCGTGAAGAACTATTCCGGGAACTGAACAGCAGTCCGATGAGTGAAAAAAGACTGAGTGACTTAGGATGGCTACGCTATCAGACCGTGCGCGAAACTTATCTAAACCAGCCTTTCTTCTTGAGATGGTTCGGCTCCCAAGAAGCCCGGATCAAAAGGGCCATCAAGGATACTACCATCATACATGATATGTTCTGCCGACTTGTCACGGAGAATTGTATCGAATCTGAGCGGTGGTATTTCAATCACAAGGAACCGGAATACATAAAAGAGGTCTGAAACGATGAAACGGCTGTTTATCTTTTGGGTTATCCTATTGCCTGCCCTGACACAGCACGTTCACGCACAATATTACAGCGTGAACTATGACGCACGTACCGTGGCGGCCATGGCCGCCGCATTCGGCACGGAGGTAGTGGCTGAAAGCTACTACCGCGAGCAGGTGGATGATATTCTGAAACACTATACGGCGGCAGAGGTGGCAGCAGCAGGGATATTTTCTTCCAAATTTTTGGAACACAAGGCTCTGTCCGACCTTGGCATCTGGTGCAGCAGCACGGAAAATTACTACTATCGTCGAATTTACCATATGGTGGCGGAGAAAATCATGCCGAAAATATGGGTGGTAGCGAAACTGATGCTACGCTCACCACAAACAGCCATCCACTGGGGCAGTTACCTGATGAAAGTCTGCGATGATACGAAGAGCCTGTGTATGCAGTTCGAAAGCGTTGTGACCAACAGCACACTGACGTTCTCGGACATCGCTTTTCTGGAAATTGACCGCGACATCGCCAGTTTGCTGAACCTCGCAGAACTGGGCGGTACCGATTGGCAACGGATGTTGGACAACTTGGCCAAAGTGCCGGGCAATTTCACCATCGAGAACTTGAAAGGCGATATCGACAACCTTTATAACATGGGCGTAGGGCTGGCAACATCTGGTATGGAGAACCTCGGTGACGCTCTACTGCAAAGCAGTGCGTTCCATGACCTGTTGGGCGGCAAAGCCAATGAAATCGGCAACCTGTATGAACACTACGGTACTCTCTTCGAGCAGGCGGAACATGACATCGGTAGTCTGCTAATCGACATGGTGGGCGGCCAGGACAGCGTGGCCGCATTGTTCAATTTCAGCAACTACGACCTCACATCGTGGATGACCGACTACATGGACAATGCAGTCGGGAACTATTACACGCAACGGTGGTATATCGCACGGCGTGAGCAAGGAAGCATTTCTCTATGCGACTACTACCCACCGACAGACGACAACAGCATATTGAACGGGGGCGCATGGACACGCTTTAATACGAGCGATCCGGGATTTTACCCGAACGCTTCGCAACGGGAGCAGGCCCTTGCCAACTCAGAACAGTATGCCGGATGGTCAAGAAGCCGAGTACAACAGCTCAACAACAGCAACGACGGTTACACCTATACTATCAATACCCGACAACAGGCCTACATCATCAGCAAAGGCAACAAGCAGACCAAGAAGGCATACGCCTATGAGATACATGTGACACAGAGCTGGAACCGGACGGAGGTAGTCTATGAGGATGTCTTCGATTCCTATTCGATGGATCTGAACACGTTCAAAGCGCAGCTCAATGCCCGCCTCTCGGAGTTCAATGACAACGAGGAAGGCTATGTCTATTACATAGCATCCGATGCACGGAACTATTATCAGGCGACGGACGCCGCAAAATTGCAGGGATGTGAAAGCGTGACCATCAGTGTAACCTGTTCAGACGGGGCGACGCTGGGACAAGGCTCGACACAATACAAGTGCCGTAAGTGTGGCGGCTCACTGGATGCCCACTCCAAAGAGTGCGTCATGCAGACCTCGGTAACGGAGAACGAACTGGACCTTTCAGAACTGGACGCACTGATACGGGAAGCGGACAATCAGGTTGCCGTTCTTCAATCTCAGATTAGTGCCTTGGAAAAGGAAAACGCCGACCTTCTGAAAAAAATTGCCGAGGCGAGCGTGGAAGACGCAGCAGCTTACCGGCAACAATATAACTCCAACCGGACACGTATCGAGGAACTGAAAAGCGAACTTGCCGAGTGGCAACAAAAGCAGAAGGAGTACGCAGATGCGAAGCAGGAAGCGGAAGCTGAGAACGATGTGCCGACAGATGATTACTACCGCCTACCGGCCATCATGCAGGATTGTAAGACAGCCTACAGCCTCACTTGGCAGGACGGAGGTACATGGAGCGGCTATACGTTCGTCCGTAAGGCGACGATGCCGAACATCAATGGTATCATTACGTTCCGTGCGACTATTTCTATCGCACGGAAGCCGAAATACTTTCTGGGTATCAAAATCCACCGTGCCATCATCCAAATCAGTTGGGAATTGACTTCGGCATACACAGACACGCACGTTGCCGATGTACTGACACTCGATCCGAACCTGCCGAACGAGGAAAAGACTAAAATCGTGAATAATCGCATATCGGAAATTGCACGGGAATATCCCAACTGTAAAATCACTACCGAGTATGCCCGTACAGAACCTATGGAAGAAGTACCGAACAGCGACGTGTACCACCTGCTTTGGTCAAGTGACCGCCTCGAAATCGCACGAGAAGTGGATTCACGTATCACGAAAATATACGCCGACCTCGTATCCTTGGAGAAGATGATGCACTACAAGCGGAACATCATCGACGTACTGAAGGATGTGCTACCGGAACTCGATACGGACGAGGGTCGTAGGCTGACGCTCGTGGAAGAGTGCCATGACCGCTGGGTAGAAAACGCACGGACATCCCGAAGTGGCAGAAAGGAGGTACGACCATGAAACGCACTATGCTGATAGCCATCACGTTGCTTGCGCTACTACCCAATGTAGCCAAGGGTCAATGGACATTCGATATCATGTCGGTGGAAGCGTACATCAACGACCACAAGAAACAACGCAGCCTGTTATTGGCCCGAAGCACACTGGAATACAGCAACCAACTGCTGCACGAGTACAGCCGTGAGGAGACGGGCAAATACAAGGAAGTGAATATCGACCTTGACCGCTATACCCGTGCCTTTGATGTCATCGACGTGATGTACCAGTCCCTACGGACGGTGCTGAACGTGAAGGATACCTACAGTTCGGTAAGTGACCGTATCGGTGACTATAAGACCATGCTGGAGGCTTTCCATGAGAAAATCCTGAAACATGGGAACATCGAGCCGTCAGACGCACTGATACTGACTATCAATGAAAAGGCAATACGGGACATCGCCAACGAGGGAGAACACCTCTATAAGTCGGTGAGCGACCTCGTGCTGTATGCCACGGGCGCAGCGGCCTGCTCGACCAGCGACCTGCTGATGGTACTGGAGTCCGTGAACAAGTCGCTGGACAGTATTGAGCAACACTTGAACCGGGCATACATCGAGACATGGAGATACATACAGGTACGTATCGGCTACTGGAAATCGAAGATTTACCGGGAACGTACCAAACGGGAAATTATTGACGGTGCTTTCGGACGGTGGCGCAATGCGGGACGACTGGATTATTGACGGTAAAAGAGGAAGGAGGTAAATAATGCCACAAGTTAGATTATGACTTCTATGCACCGAAATTGCTAAGGAATATCTTAAAACGCAGGAAAAGCGTTTCGTCCTGGATGTTCGGAGAAGTACAAACAGAGAAAGAAACTTTAAGTACAAACAAGTCTATCCGGCCTATAACCAAGAGGCAAATGGACATTTGGATTAATAAAAGATGTAATGAAAAAGATCGTTTTTGCAAAAGACATTACGCTATATAAAGCCGATTGCCTTGAAGTAATGCCTCTTCTCCCAGAATCAAGTATTGATTTAGTTCTATGCGACCCACCTTTTGGAATTACAGCTTCGCAATGGGATAAGATAATACCATTCTCGAAAATGTGGGAGGAGATTAGAAGGGTGAGAAAGGATAATGCACCTACGGCTTTATTTGGCAGCGAACCGTTCAGCAGCCTTTTACGCTGTGGCAATTTAGCCGAATTTAAATATGACTGGGTATGGGAAAAGTCAAAAGCAAGCAATTTCCTTCTTGCTAAAAAGCAACCTCTAAAAGCGCATGAGCTAATCAGTATCTTTTGTAACGGCAGAACTCCTTATTATCCAATCATGGAAGAAGGTGAGCCTTATGAAAATCGTACAAAGAGAGGGAGTAACTGGACAGGAGTAAACAAGGTACCAAATCCTACATTCAGAAATGAAAACAAAGGAACGAGATACCCACGAAGTGTGAAATATTTCAAAACTGCGGAATCAGAGGGCAAAACGATTCATGTTAATCAAAAGCCAGTCGCATTATTGAAATATCTGATAAGAACATACACGAAAGAGGGTGACACAGTCCTTGATTTTGCCTCTGGAAGCATGAGCACTGCAATCGCCTGTATTCATACGAATAGAAAATGTATTTGTATTGAAAAGGATGACATGCACTTCTCGCGGGGAGAGGAAAGGATTAGAAATGAATATAATATAAAAAGAAATGTGGAATAATCTCGGTGATTAACTGATTGAAGCACATTGAGTATTGAAAGATTAGTAACAAAATAACCGAAAGTAAATATGGACAGAATACTCTTACTCGTGACGGTTACAATAATTGCAACCACGGCGGCAAAGGCACAATCCGTGACCTATAACCACGATTCGCCGAAACAAAATCAAGTAACAGTAATGGAAACCGGTACGGGAGCACTCTCGCCCGACCTCTACTATTCCATACTGCACAACAAGTACAAAAAGTCGGCAGCAGCCAAGAACAAACTGTCGTTCCGCACACTGGCGGGCGTCAACCTGTACAACCAAACGGATGAAGCTGAAGCCATCGACTCGGCATTGGTGAGCCGGGCAAAGATAGAGGCCTTGAACGTGGCTGACCGTCAAGCGGACATCGCATGGCTCGCCGAAGGCGATAAGGTCAACGGACAGATGGTACGGTTCAAACGAAATATAGACCGCATCTTGCCTGTCGGGGGGACACCGGAGGATAAAGACAGATGGACGGAATATTACCATATCTACCAGTGCGCCATTGATGCAACGAAAGATGCCTATATGCCCAACGCACAGCGGAAAAAAGAGTATCTGCGCATCTACGAGGATATAACCCGACAGAACGAAATCCTTGTCGGCTACCTTGCCAAACGGCAGAATACTACGGTAACAAGTACGCTACTGAACGCTACCGCTGACCGTACTCTGGATAAGAAGAGTATTGTCCGCGATGCGGTGAGCCGGTGGCACGAATCGCGCTTTGCCGTGCGCGGCCCGCAATCGGGCAATAACACGGGCGACAGCGGTGACGGAGATGAAACAGTAAGCAAAGGGAACTGAAAAAACAAAAACGTATGGCAGACGGAAATATACTCTCGGATTTCGGTATCAATATCCTTGAAGAAGAGATAGACGATGTGATTTTTCAAACGAACGAGTTCCTGACTGATGCGACTTTTACCGGCTCGCAGGGACCGTTCTGGTGGATACTACAAATGTGCATGGCACTGGCTGCCCTGTTCGCTATTGTGATGGCAGCGGGAATGGCGTACAAGATGATGGTGAAACATGAGCCACTGGATGTACTGAAGCTGTTCCGTCCTTTGGCTGTTTCAATCATCCTCTGTTGGTGGTATCCGCCAGCAGACACGGGTATGGCTGGCAGTGGGAGCAGTTGGTGTTTTCTTGACTTCCTGTCTTACATCCCGAACTGCATCGGCTCGTACACGCATGACCTGTACGAGGCAGAAGCCACCCAAATAGCGGACAAATTCGAGGAAGTGCAGCAACTTATCCATGTACGTGACACGATGTACCAAAGTTTGCAAGCACAGGCAGATGTCGCTCACACGGGTACCTCAGACCCGAATCTGGTAGAAGCGACCATGGAACAAACCGGAGTGGACGAAGTGACGAAAATGGAGAAAGACGCAGCCGAACTGTGGTTTACCTCACTGACGGCAGGAGTCATCGTAGGTATCGATAAAATCATCATGCTTATCGCTCTGATTGTGTATCGTATCGGATGGTGGGCAACCATCTACTGCCAGCAAATCCTACTGGGCATGTTAACAATATTCGGACCTATACAATGGGCGTTCTCGCTGTTGCCCAAATGGGAAGGTGCATGGGCGAAGTGGCTTATAAGGTATCTGACAGTACATTTCTATGGTGCGATGCTCTACTTCGTCGGCTTCTATGTGCTACTGCTATTTGACATTGTATTGTGCATACAGATAGAAAACCTGACGGCAATCACAGCAAGCGAACAGACGATGGCGGCCTACTTGCAAAACAGCTTCTTCTCCGCCGGCTACTTGATGGCGGCAAGTATCGTGGCACTGAAATGCCTAAACCTCGTACCGGACTTGGCAGCATGGATGATACCTGAAGGTGACACGGCCTTCTCTACACGGAACTTTGGAGAAGGTGTGGCGCAGCAGGCCAAAATGACGGCTACGGGCGGTATCGGCTCGATGATGAGATAATGATAAACCTAATATTAAATATCCAAAAGATGAATGTACAACAGAAAATTGAAAAATGGTGCAGGAACGAGCGTTTCGTGCGCTATGCAAATGAACGCATAAGCGAAGAACTCGTTTATGCACCTAACCACCGAATTGATCCGGAATATGAAGAACTGGACGAAGCCGTTACATGGGACAACCGATATATCGTCCCTATGATGACTTACCTTACCTATCGTCTGCAACTGGTCAAATTGCAGAAAAATGCCAAGAATCGAAACCGCCGTATCTGGTGGATATTCGTGCATGTAATCATGCGGGAAGATTACACACAGCTCTTTGACGGGAAGTTCGAAAAATTTCTGACGGAGTTACAGGATACAGTCATGACAATGTTACATGACGAATACACACGATTGTCTAACAAGAAAAAATAAAGGTATATGGTCATCAAGCATTTGGAGAATAAAATCCGACTGGTGGGCATCATCTGCACTGCTTTTCTTGTAGGGTGTATCATCATCAGTGTGTCAAGTATCTGGACTGCCCGGACAATGGTGACGGACGCACAGAAAAAGGTGTATGTGCTGGACGGAAATGTACCTATACTCGTAACCCGCACGACGATGGACGAAACGCTGGACGTGGAAGCCAAGAGCCATGTAGAAATGTTCCACCATTACTTTTTTACTCTCGCACCGGACGACAAATACATCCGCTATACGATGGAAAAAGCGATGTACCTGGTCGATGAGACGGGACTGGCACAATACAATACCCTCAAGGAAAAGGGATTTTACTCCAACATATTGGGTACGAGCGCGGTGTTCTCGATTTTCTGTGACAGTATCTCCTTTGACAAAAAGAATATGGAGTTCACCTACTATGGTCGGCAGCGAATCGAACGTCGGAGTAATATCCTGATGCGCGAACTGGTTACGGCAGGGCAACTTAAACGTGTGCCGAGAACGGACAACAATCCGCATGGACTGCTCATAGTAAACTGGCGCACATTGCTGAACAAAGATATCGAGCAAAAAACAAAGAGTAACTATTAAATCACCAAAGATATGAATATCAAAGGATTCAAACGGATGTTGTTCGGCGAGAAGATGCCGGACAAAGATGACCCGCAGTACAAGGAACGCTACGAGCGAGAGGTGCAGGCCGGGCACAAATTCGCCAAGGCGACACGTATCGACCAAGCGGCGGCCAAGGTGCAGGGCTTTGCCAACGCGCACCGGACGCTGTTTCTGGTCATCGTCTTTACATTCGTCATCGGAGCTTTCGCATGGAACGCCTACCGCTTGGTAACTGTGTACAGGCACAGCCCGACAAGTCGCACGGCAACGGAAATGCAGGATTCTGTACTTCGGGAACGGCACAAGCTGTTACAGGAAGTCGAAATAAGGGAACATAAAAACAGAGGGGACAAACCACAGTAAAAGAATGCTTATGAATACACGGTTTGAAAAATCAGTCCGTTCGTCAGACGAATGGTACACGCCAAAGGAGATACTGGACGCATTGGGCAAATTCGACCTTGACCCTTGCGCTCCTATCCGTCCGTTGTGGCCGACTGCCGAGGTCATGTATGATCAGAACATAGACGGGTTGTCCCAGATATGGGAAGGACGTGTGTGGCTCAATCCTCCCTATTCGCGTCCTCTTATCGAGCTATTCGTCCGGAAACTGGCAGAACATGGCAACGGCATTGCATTATTATTCAACCGTTGTGATTCCAAAATGTTTCAGGACGTCATCTTCCCAAAAGCAACGGGAATGAAATTCCTACGCCACCGCATCCGATTCTACCGACCAGACGGAACGCGAGGTGACTCTCCCGGTTGCGGTAGCCTCCTGTTAGCTTTCGGAGAAGACAACGCAGAGATACTGAGAAATTGTGCCATTGAAGGCAAGTATGTACAACTCAATTAAAAGATGTATAATGAAGATATTGGAGAAAATCAATTTTCGCCAGCCGAAATATATGCTTCCCGCCATCCTTTATTTCCCCCTGCTCGGCGCGTCTTATTTCATCTTCGACCTGTTTCAGACAGAAACGATAGAAATACAAGACAAGGCATTGCAGACGACGGAGTTCCTGAACCCCGAATTGCCGGGGGCACAGATCAAGGACGATGGCATAGGCAGCAAATACGAGAATATGGCGAAATCATGGGGTAAGATACAGGACTACTCCGCAGTAGATAACATAGACCGGGAAGAACCCGATAAAAACAAGGAAGAGTATGAATCGAAATACACGCAGGACGACATCGACCTGCTCACGGAAGAACAACAGGAAAAAGCTGCGGCAGCGGAAATTGCCTCTGCCAAGACACGAGAACAAGAAGCACTTGCCGAACTGGAAAAAGCACTCGCAGAGGCGAGACTGAGAGGGCAAAACGCGACTGTACCCCCGGCAGAAACGGACACGGCCAACATTGCTCCACCACAAGGAGCAACAGCCTCCGGAACCATCAACGAAGAGAGCCGGGCTGTGAAAACGCCATCTGCGGACGAACCGCCCAGCGAAGTGGTACGCAAGGTGAAGACAACCTCGGACTACTTTAACACACTGTCGAAGAATGTCCGTGAACCGAAACTTATCCAAGCCATCATTGACGAGAACATCAAAGCGGTGGACGGCTCGCGCGTGAGGTTGCGCCTGCTTGACGATGTGGAGATTGGCGAGTGTGTGGTAGCAAGGGGAACGTACCTGTACGCTACAGTGAGCGGATTCTCATCCGGACGCGTGAAAGGTAATATCAGCAGCATCCTCGTGAATGACGAACTGGTGAAAGTGAGTCTGTCACTCTATGATACTGATGGCATGGAAGGGCTGTATGTACCCAACAGCCAATTCCGGGAAACGAGCAAGGATGTAGCAAGCGGGGCAATGTCGGGCAATATGAACATGAGTATGGGAAGTACAGGAAACAGCCTTGCACAATGGGGAATGCAGGCGGTGAACAATGCCTACCAGAAAACAAGCAATGCCATTAGCAAAGCTATCAAGAAAAACAAAGTCAAGCTGAAATACGGAACTTTCGTGTATTTGGTGAACGGACAGGAAAAAAGGAAATAAAACGATGATGACATGGAAACAGATTTATCAGAATATCACAAAGGTACGGATGGGCTTTATTATGCGGACTATATAGCCCCCAATAAAGCCGAGACATTTATCGGAAAACTTGTGAGTGCCGAGTGGTGGCATCACAGAGGGCAGTTTGCCCTAATATGCAACTTCCGGACAGAAGACAGACGGAGGATTGCCTTATTCGCTTTTCAAAAACATACCGGTTTTTACGGACCAAGATACGGAAATGTGAATTTCAAAACAGTGGAGAAAGGCACTCTTTGGCAGTGTGAACTCCAAATGACCCGGACGGGGCGTTGTACATGGGTACGTGCCAAACAGGTAAAGAAAGAGGAGAAATAAGGGAAAAGAGGAAATAAACGGAATAAATATAATTAACAACATGGATATGAATTGGAAGAAAATCGCAATGTCATTTCTTCTGGCGGCAGGGCTGCCGCTGGCGCGGAACGCACAGGCGCAAACGACCTATGAGGAAATGGAACAACTGACGGTGAACGAACAGATAACAACCGTCATAACGGCATCGGAACCGGTGCGTTTCGTGGATATTTCCACTGACAAGGTGGCGGGTGATCAGCCCATTGACAACATCATCCGCCTAAAGCCCAAGGAAAGCGGACACGAGGATGGTGAAATACTCGCCATCGTCACCATTGTAACGGAACGGTACCGCACACAATACGCACTGATTTATACCACAAGGATGAAAGAGGCAGTAACGGATAAGGAGATACTGCTGCAAGAGCGTAATGCGTATAACAATCCGGCAGTCTCAATGTCCACTGCCGACATGACACATCATGCACGGCGCATCTGGAACTCACCTGCGAAAATCCGCAACGTAGCTACCAAAGCACACCGTATGGTGATGCGTCTGAACAATATCTACTCGGTGGGTAACTACTTCTTCATAGACTTTTCCATCGAGAACAAGACGAACATCCGTTTTGACATTGATGAGATACGGATAAAACTGACAGACAAGAAACTCGCCAAGGCAACCAACGCACAGACTATTGAACTGACACCTGCCTTGGTTCTGGAACCGGGCAAGACGTTCAGACACGGCTATCGGAATGTGATTGTCGTGAAAAAGATGACCTTTCCCAATGACAAGCTGCTGACCATCGAAATGACGGAGAAACAGATTAGTGGCCGTAACATCAGCCTGAACATCGACTATGAGGATATACTGGCGGCAGATTCGTTCCATGCAGATTTATTGGAGGAGGAATGACTATGAAAAAGACAATCATCCTGATAATTACCTGCGTGTGTGTCGCTGCAAGTGCGAATGCACAACAAGGTAGCGGACGCCTCTCACTTGGCACAGGGCTACTCTACAAGAACGGCATGGATATAACGCTCGCCTACGAACATGAAATGAACTACCGCCATGCGTGGGAGTTTTTCGTCAACGGCTACCTACAATGGGCAGAGTGCGGCTCGTGCGGTCATATCTGTCCGGAATCATTTTGGCGAAACTACCGCAGCTACGGTTTTGGCGTGGCCTACAAGCCGTGCATGACGCGGGGACGCAACCACTATGGCAGTCTGCGTATCGGAGCTTCAGCCGGAAGCGACACGAATAAATTCCTCGGCGGCCTGCACCTCGGTTATGAACACAACTATGTGCTACGGGCCGGATGGACACTGTATTGGCAAGTGAAAAGCGATGTGATGATAAAAGGTGCGGACGTGCTGCGTGCAGGTGTCGTGCTGGGTGTGAAACTACCTATGAAATAGGGAAACAAAAAAAGAAAGCAATATGATACGAAAGATACATTTGGTGGCAGCGGCAACGGCTGCCGTGCTGTGCGCTGCCTGTGACACGCACATAGACGTACCCGATACAGCGGTCCGTCCAGGACATATCCTCTGCGAGGACGGAACGGCCTTGCCTTATGCACAATATGAACAATCGGGGAAAAAAGCGATAGCGGTTGTCTTCGATACCGGAAAACGCGGAGATACGGAGGGGGGCGGTTATGCAGTTTACCTGTGGGACATTGCTCCACAGGCATTCGCCGACAGCCTCGGCATCGCACAAGGCACATCGTCCGACATCATGGCTTATGATGGCAACGAGAATACATTCGCACTGTACGATACACGAGAAACGGCTTCGCCAATGGCAGAAGCGGTTTTCGACCTATGGCGGTACGGACAAAGTGCCTATGTACCGTCCGTGGCAGAGATGCGGCTGCTCTACACCATGAGAGAGATAGTCAACCCTGTCATCGAACAATGTGGCGGCGAGCCGTTACCGCTGGATGAAAACGACTGTTGGTACTGGACATCCACAGAGGTCGAAAAGCAACAGACAGCCAAGGCATGGCTCTATTCCATGGGGAGCGGCGCAATGCAAGAAACACCTAAAGTACAGGCGCACAGAGTACGCCCTATAATTACCATAAACGAATAAAGGATAGAAAGATATGAAAGATACGGATATACTTTTCAGCATAGCGTTGATGATATTGGGAATTGTCCTCATGTATAAGTCCATGAAAGGTAATTCATGCCGGCAAAGACTGGCAAAACTCGCAGATTCCATAGCATCGGATAAAGAAAATATTAATTTTCAAATTAAAAGGTTCGGCTACCTTTTGGACGAAATGGCTGCCGATAATGAAAAAAATTCAATACTGAAGTGTCATGCCGACAGACTGGAGGAACTTGTCACGCAATTGGACCACACACGAAACGAACTTGAAATAAGCAATCTGTCAATGGCGGATATTAATGAAGAATTGAAAAGAAGTAATGCCGAACTTGTAAAGAGAGCAACCCAGTTACGCAATGAGATACAGCAAGACGAGCTTGCCATCCAAAAGATACAAGAACGCCTTGATTCTCTCAAAAGAATCAAAGTGGGACTTGAAATAGCCTTGAATAACATTCAAGCAGAAGAAGTACACTATCTCTCGGAACCGGTATTCAGTTTGGGTATTACCCCATCCATCAAAAGCCATCTTGAATCTCATGGAATATTATATATCGGAGACCTGATTCATCTTAACGAGCAATATCTCATGGAAATATGGGGTGTCGGTCCGGTAACACTCGAAAAGATAAAAACAAAACTGAATGAGAATGGTGCATGGTTCGGTATGGATGTAATCAGAGTAGGCAATCATTGGTATCGTATAAAACAGGGATTAATAACAGACTGACTTATGGAAGAAAGTAAGGAATTGCAAGGGTTCTATAAGATATTCCGCACAGTGGTATATGTGTCCGTACTACTGGAGTTCTTTGAATATGCCATTGACCCTGCAATGCTCGACCACTGGGGCGGCATACTGACCGACATTCACGGACGCATCAAACAATGGATGATTTACCACGACGGCAATCTTGTGTACAGCAAAATTGCGACGGTACTGCTTATCTGCATCACTTGTGTCGGAACGCGGAACAAGAAGCATCTGGAGTTCAACGCACGCCGGCAGGTGGTGTATCCATTGACGAGCGGGTTGTTGCTGCTCGTAATCTCCGTATGGATGTTCGGCCATACGATGGGAACAAGGCTTTATACCTTACCTTTGAATATCATTCTCTATATGATTGCCTCCATTGCTGGCGTAGTACTGGTACATATTGCATTAGACAACATTTCGAAGTTCATCAAGGAGGGACTGATGAAAGACCGTTTCAACTTCGAGAATGAAAGTTTTGAACAATGTGAGGAAAAAGTCGAGAATGAATACAGCGTAAATATCCCCATGCGGTACTACTATAAGGGTAAATTCCGCAAGGGATGGATTTCTGTAAGTAACTGCTTCAGAGGAACATGGGTAGTTGGAACACCGGGGTCGGGCAAGACTTTCAGTATCATAGAGCCGTTTATCCGACAGCATTCGGCCAAAGGTTTCGCCATGGTGGTGTATGACTACAAGTTTCCGACATTGGCGACCAAGCTCTACTACCATTACAAGAGGAACGAGAAACTGGGCAGAGTACCCAAAGGGTGTAAGTTCAACATGATTAATTTTGTGGATGTGGAGTACAGCCGTCGGGTGAATCCAATTCAGGCAAAGTACATCAACAACCTCGCGGCGGCCAGCGAAACGGCGGAAACATTATTGGAAAGCCTACAAAAGGGTAAGAAAGAGGGCGGCGGCGGAAGCGACCAGTTCTTCCAAACCTCGGCGGTAAACTTCCTTGCCGCCTGTATATACTTTTTCGTGAATTATGAGCGTGAACCCTACGATGCCAACGGCAAGCCTCTATATGCGGAAAGACAGCAAGATCCGCAGACCAAATTCTGGAAACCGACAGGTATCGTGCGTGACCGTGAAGGCGGCAATATCGTGGAACCTGCCTACTGGCTGGGAAAGTATTCGGACATGCCACATATTCTGTCATTCTTGAATGAAAGTTATCAGACGATTTTCGAGGTACTGGAAACTGACAATGAGGTTGCTCCGCTACTTGGCCCGTTCCAGACAGCTTTCAAAAATAAGGCAATGGAGCAACTGGAGGGTATGATTGGCACGTTACGTGTTTATACCTCGCGTCTGGCAACCAAAGAGAGCTACTGGATATTCCACCGGGATGGCGATGACTTCGACCTGAAGGTGAGTGACCCGAAGAATCCGAGTTACCTGCTGATTGCAAATGACCCGGAAATGGAGTCCATCATCGGCGCATTGAACGCTCTTATCCTAAACCGCCTCGTTACCCGTGTGAATACCGGGCAGGGGAAAAATATTCCCGTGAGTATTATAGTGGACGAGTTACCGACACTCTACTTTCACAAAATAGACCGTCTGATAGGTACGGCGCGAAGCAATAAGGTGAGTGTAACGCTCGGCTTTCAGGAACTACCGCAACTGGAAGCCGATTATGGTAAGGTAGGTATGCAAAAAATCATTACGACGGTAGGCAATGTGGTAAGCGGCTCGGCACGTGCCAAAGAAACGCTGGAATGGTTGTCCAATGACATCTTCGGCAAGGTGGTACAGGTCAAAAAAGGCGTGACCATTGACCGGGACAAAACAAGTATCAATCTCAATGAAAATATGGATAACCTTGTGCCTGCCTCGAAAATCTCGGATATGGCAACCGGATGGATATGCGGTCAGACGGCACGGGATTTTGTGAAGACGAAAACAGGTATGGGCGGTTCAATGAATATTCAAGAATCGGAAGAGTTCAAGACTACAAAGTTCTTCTGTAAAACAGATTTTGATATGGCAGCAATCAAGAAAGAGGAAGCGGCGTATGTGCCGCTGCCGAAGTTCTACACCTTCAAGTCGAGAGAGGAACGGGAACGCATCCTATACAAAAACTTTGTACAAGTAGGACAAGATGTGAAAGAGATGATAAAGGACGTTCAGAACAAGCGTAACGCGAAATAAAAATCCGGCTGTCTGATATAAGAAGAACAAAAACCGCCAGTACAATCGTACTGACGGTTTACTACTAATCTTCTTCCGGTTTATCAGGAGAACTGCCCGCTTAATAATTTGGTGAGTTGCTGATGGCAAATTTTTTCGTATTCCTCTTTGTCAGTACCGCATTCAATTGCCCTGTCAATGACATCCCCTAACTCGTTGAAACAAACTTCTTCATTGACACACTCTACATCTTTGTCTTTCAACAGATATATCTCATAATAATCTGACCCATTAAGTGCAATAATAACGTATCCGGCGTGTAACAGTCCGTTTACTTTGATACGAAGTGCAGGCAGCTCTTTGAAGATGGTGGCTGCAAACTCTGAGATACCCCATGACATGAGGACGGGCATAGGGGTAAGTCCTATTAACTGCTCTTTAATGGTCTGTGCTATTTGCATTACATACTCTTTTTCCATAACTGTGCTATTTTTAAGATGATTATTGTTTTTTTTATTCGAACCATTCCGGGTTGTCCTTTTTCAGTTCGGCAACCAGTTCTACGTCTGTAAGTCGTAAGTTTGCCATATCGGTAAAGAAGAAAACCTCGTTATAGATTCTTTCGGCTTCCTTGCTTGCGAAGCCTTCATTTTCATCGTTGAAACTACCGGGCTGAAGGGCATCGAGCAAGGTAGTCGAGCCGATAAGGAGTTCTTCACCCTCGTTGGATTCCACCACACGGCAAGGATAGTTATTGCCGCCAAATTGTACTTCTTGTGTTTTCATACGCTTGTTATTTTATTATTTTAATGGGATATGCTTTCCGTTTGTCTTGAGGTATTCCATAAGACACTTTGCTTCTTCATGTGATGCACGATTGCGGTCATCATAGAGACGTGTCTCGTCCGCCATCACAATGATGCACTCCTTAAACAACCTATAGAGGCTCTGTTGCAGTGTGGGGTGCATATCAGGTATAGCGGCTGCAAAACGCTTGGGATTGAAACTAAAACTATTCACTGCCATTTCCCATTCTTTGGCAAGTTTGTACTCTTTGCTTTCTTTGATGTTGTCCATTGTCGTGAAATTTTAATGATTTATTTTTCTTCCCTCTGTTCGGTTCTATATTCTGTCTGAACCGCTTGGGATTTACAGATGCTTTACAGGACTGACGAACAAGCTACTTCCAACGCTTTTTTTGGAAAATTACTCTTTCGCAGAAAGGAAGAATTTTATAAAAATGCACTTCAAAGCGATGGAATCAAGCGCGGCAGTCCACCTTCGCGTCTGGAAAACCAACCGGCGAGGACAGGAATGGACCGGATAAGGAATAAGATAAAAAGGAGGAAACTGATAGGTATAAATGGAGACGGGTGGCGGCGGGGCATCGGGAGGTAGCTATAAATGGAATAGAAAAGGCATAATCGCGCGGATGGCGGGTTTGCCCGACAGACGCGCCGCCCGACAACAGCTTGGAGCAGTTGTCCGTGAACATCTTCACTTTCATTGAATTAGGAACGAATAGAGGACAGATTACTCTACCCCCTATTCGTTAGTTAGTGATTATGGTTAAGCTGCAATATCTTCCTCTTGTGGCTGTTCTTCGGTCTGCATCCCTACTTCGGATTGCTGTTTGTCAGATTGCTCCGCTTCCTGCTTTGCTTGTTCCTGCACCAAAAGAACGGCTTTTTTCTCTTCGATACGTTGGTGACGCTTCTCATACACTTCATTATGTCCGTTCTTGATGTCTGCCAACAGGTCGGGCATATGTTTTTGTGCGAAGTCAAGCAAGAGGGATGCAATGGCATTGCTGCCGTATGCGTTCTTGAAATTAGCAATTAGAAAATCCCTGCGGATAATCGCTTTCTGCTTGCTCGTGAGGTTGGCGATGATGTTTATCTTTTCTTCATCCGTAAGGTGGCAATAAGGCTTTTTTTCTCCGATACCTACCGCTTCAAAATGCTCCTTGCGGAGGGATGATAACAAGAAGAAATAAATCATCTTATCCTCGTCTTGCCCAAACTTGCACTCGGACATATCAACTTCCAAAATCTGTTTTTTGGTGTCCTCTACAGTCTTTTCAAGAACAATTTCCTTGTTACGCTTGTCTTGTTTCTCCAATTTCTCCATTGGAGAAAGTGTCTGCTCTTGATTTGTACTATTAGAGGCATAGGTAACTTTGGTCATATAACAAAGTACAATATCCTTGCTCTCAACACGGAAATAGAGGGTAATTTCACCTGCTTCACATCGGGTACGGATTTCCTCGCATTTCTCCGTGTAATCGTTCAACTCCTGCTCGTACTCGCTCTGTGCCTGTCCGTATTCTTCGGCAGTATCGTAATCCTCTTTTAAGGGTGCTTCGGGCTGTTTGGGATATGCTTTCGCATAACAATTAAGACGTTCCACTTCGTACCCCATAGCAGTAAGGCGTTCTACTACGATTTCGTTGTAGTTAGTATTTTCACGACAGAGAGGAACATCGGGACGTTCTTCCATAAGGCGCACGGCTTTCTCTGTGAGGTATGCCGCATTCATTTCTGCAAGGCAAGTACGATTGGCGCAATTTCCACAACCACCTTCGCAGAACAGCACCATATTATTTGTATTGTGGGGACAGGACAGACAGAGGGTCTTGTCAAATGCGTACCGCTCCAAATCGGTGGTATATTGCCGTTCGATGTTCCGTGCGACTTCGGTAGCTTTCATCCCTCGCCAACTATGATGCAGTGCATCTTCTTTGAGGTGTTTGTCGTACACATCTTTCTGAACATCTTCACCGTAACGACAGATTTCGCTCGCTACGCTGATTGTGATTTCGTCCTGCTCCAAAAGCTGTGCGATTTCGGGAATTAGGGAAACAAATTTAAGGCGTGTACGGATATAGTTCTCGTTCTTGCCGAACTGCACTGCCAAAGACTGCACATCATGGCGACCACTATCTATGAGCTTTTGGTAGGCATTGGCTTCCTCAATCGGGGTGACATCCTTACGTTGGAGGTTTTCAGTGACAGCCATTTCTTCGGCTACCTCGTCTGAAATTTCCATAACGATAGCTGGAATTTCTTCCAATTTTGCCATTAGGGAGGCTCGGTATCGACGTTCTCCAAAAACAATCTCAAAACGGTTGTCTTCTATCGGGCGTACTCCAATTGGCTGTAACACACCCTGCTGACGAATGCTTTCGGAAAGTTCCACAAGGCTCGCTTCGTCAAAATTCTTGCGTGGATTGTAATTACTCGGTTGCACATTTGCCAATGCTACCATTGTGATGTTTTTCTCTGCTGATTGAATTGCTGTCGCTTCCATAATCATAAAAATTTAATTGGTTTAATATTTGATTTTTTATTTTCCCTTTGTTCGGTTCTTTTTTCTGCCTGAACCGCTTGGGATTTACAGATGCTTTACAAGGACTGACGAATAAGCGATTTCCGACGCTTTTTCCGGAAAATTACTCTTTCGCAGAAAGGAAGAATTTTATAGGAAATGCACTTCAAAGCGACGGAATCAAGCGCGGCAGTCCACCTTTGCGTCTGGAAAACCAACCGGCGATGGCAGGAATGGACCGGATGAGTGGCATTAAAAGAATATAGAAAAGGAAGAATACGCCGAAAGGCGGATAGTAAAACCGATGGGACTACAAAGGGATGATAAATGATACAACGGGACAAGCGGAAGGGCGTAAGACCAGACGGTGTAAAACAGGAATGGAGCTTACCAGACAAAAATCCTTTGAGCCATTTTACTAAATAAATCTGTATCAATTGCCTGTTTTACCGGAAATTTGCATTACTTTTGCAGTAGCGAAACAGCCGTTTCGGAAACAGCCATTTCGGAAACGGCAATAAGAAAGGATAAGAATATGAGATTTTTTGACAGAACAGAAGAAATAGCCACTCTTCGCAAGATTCGCGAAATGGCCCAAGACAATGCTCAGTTTACAGTGGTAACGGGACGTCGCCGTATCGGTAAGACATCACTCGTGTGGAAGGCATACGAGGACGAACCGATTCTCTATTTCTTTGTTGCCCGGAAAGCTGAAGGCGATTTGTGTGAGGACTACCGGCTTGAGATAGAGCACAAGTTAGGTGTCCCCACCATGGGACGGGCCGAGCACTTCACCGATGTGTTCGAGTTCCTGATGAAACTTTCGGCAGAACGTCCCATCACGCTCTTTATCGACGAGTTCCAGGAGTTTTTCCGTGTGAACAAATCGGTGTTCAGCGATATGCAGCGCATCTGGGACCTATACAGCCCGAAGTCCCACATCAATCTGATTGTCTGTGGTTCGATTTATTCCATGATGACAAAGATATTCAAGGATAAGAAAGAGCCGTTGTATAACCGGCAGTCGCGCTTTATGACTGTGCGTCCGTTTACTCCGACTGTTCTGAAAGATATTCTTTCGGAATACAATCCCGGCTACACGGCGGAAGATCTGCTGGCCTTGTACGCTTTCACGGGCGGCGTGGCGAAGTACGTGCAACTACTCGTGGATGCAGGAGCAACAACTAAAACGGCTATGCTCGACCAGATTATAAAGGCCGACTCCATATTTTTGGGAGAGGGTAAAGCGATTCTTATCGAAGAGTTCGGCAAGGATTACGGAATCTATTTTTCCATACTGTCGGCCATTGCACGAGGAAAAACATCCCGTTCGGAAATCGAGAACGTGGTAGGCAAGGAAATCGGCGGCTATCTTACCAAGCTGGAGAAAGAATACGAAATCATATCGAAGAAGCAACCGTTGTTCGAGAAAAATTCCGCCAAGAATGTCCGGTATATCATCGAGGACAATTTCTTCACGTTCTGGTTCCGCTTCATCTACAAGTACAGCTATATGCTGGAGATAGAGAACTATGGGAGTGTGAAGATGATTATAGGCCGGGATTATGAAACTTTCAGCGGTCTGATGCTTGAACGTTACTTTAAGCGTGTGCTGATAGAACGGCAAGTCTATACGCGTATTGGTGGCTGGTGGGACCGAAAGGGTGAGAACGAAATAGACATAGTAGCCGAAAACGAACTGGACGATACAGCGACATTTTTCGAAGTCAAACGCAAGGCCGAAAATATCGACATGGAAAAACTGGAAACGAAAGCAGCCGCTTTCATGCGTGCAACGGGAGAGTTCAAAGGTTATACCCTGTCATACAAAGGGCTGTCAATGAATGATATGTAGCAACACATATCAGTATAACATACTAACAAAGGCCACAGACTTAAAAGAACGGGAAGCGAGGAACATACCTCACTTCTCGTTTTTTTCCAAATACTCCTTCATCGCCTCATTTACAATATCTCTCAATGACATATTCTTCTCAATAGCAAGGAATTTCATACGCGTATGAACACTCTTGTCAATAACAAAATTGCAATGTACAGCAGGCTCTTTTTCTGTCTTAACCGATGTAGTTTCCTTCTTTTGCGGAGATTTCTTCGTGGATGACAGCAATCCGTCCAGTCCGCTTTTCATGCTGTCTTTCAATAAATCACTCTTGCCCATATTGCCTTATTTTAATTTCAAAACCTCTTGTGCCAAAGCCATATAATCTTTGGCTCCGTTGCAGTTCTTATTGTATTCAAAGACATTCTTTCCCTTTATAGGAGCTTCGGCCAGTGCCACATTGTCCCGCACAATCGTTTTGAACACTTTGTCACAGAAAGAGTCATTGATAATTTCAGCTACACTCTTGTTGAGTGTCTTGCGCTTGTCGAACTGAGTAATAACAATGCCGCCAATACTCAGGTTCGGGTTCAGGCGTTCCTTAACAATCTCAATCACGCTTGTAATCTTCGCCATTCCGCGCATAGCGAGGAATTGTGCCTGTACCGGAATAATCAGAAAGTCCGCTGTGGTAAGGGCGTTGAGTGTCAGCAAACCCAGTGAGGGCGGACAATCAATCAGGATGTAGTCAAACTTCCGACTGTCAAGCAACTTTGCAATCAAACCTTTCAGTATCAACTCACGTCCCGGCTCGTTTATCAGTTCGGATTCTGCCGCCGACAGGTCGAGACAGGACGGCACAACAGCAAGTCCGTTCTCCAATTCGATAACCGGTAAGGGATATTCACCTCTCATTGCCCCATACACCGTCTGCTCCTCCTCAATGGAGAGACCACATGATTCTGTGAGATTTGCCTGACCGTCCATGTCGATAGCCAGTACACGCTTTTTCTTCTGCCGCAAAGCAGCGGCAAGGTTGATGGTGGTAGTCGTTTTGCCAACCCCACCCTTGTGATTCAAAACAGCTATAATTTTTGCCATAACTTGATGTCTTTATATGCAATACAAAGATAATACTATTCTTAGTAAATACTATAATTAGTATATACTATTTTGCTAAAAAGAGTATTTTAGTATTATAGTATTTACTACTATACTAAAATACTAACAAACTAAATGTAGTAAATACTACTTTCGCTAATAGGTAATTCACTACTTTACTATAATTAGTAACTACTACATTTAGTATATGTTGTTTATCAACACTATATGCACATCATCAGAACGGTAAGTCTTCCTTGTTCTCTTGTGGCATAGCTACCGATGGTACAGGTACATCGCTTGTGGTATCCGTCTGACTACCTGCTTCTGAAGTTGCTTCCTCCCGCTTTCCGGTATTGATGAACTCCAATGTGTCTGCCGTAATGGATAGTTGAATCTGGCAGTTTTCATCCTTATCCTTCCACTGTGAAGCCGACAGTGTTCCCTCAATGAGCAGTAACCGTCCTTTGGTCAGGTATTCGGATAGTCGAATGTGGTTCTCTTTCTTACTCCGTACCCTTACCCAAGTAGTGACGCTGTTTCCATGTGAATAGTCATCTACCGCCATATCAAATGCGATGAATGAACCGTGTGTTCCAGTAATAACCTGGCAATCCTTGCCAATGCGACCAATTGTGTGAACGTATAACATAATAAATTCTTTTTGTGGCAGGTGGTTAGTCCTACCGTTACCTTAGTTTATAATATTTTTTATTTTCCCTCTATTCGGCCTGTTTGCGACCTCCGGGATGATTTTTTCTGCATCCAAAGGTGGCAGGAACAATCTGGCAAGGCTGAAGAGGAAAAATACGCTCACCAGCGGAGAGGAAGATTTTTGCACTTCACTCGCGGCAGAATGCCGGCATTGACACGACTGGGACTGGCGATTACCTTTGCGGAAAAATTCAATCCACGGCAGGTTGCACGGCAGCAGAAAGCGATAAATGGAAGTATATAAAAAAGGAATAGAAAAACGCTAAAGCAGGGAATAATAAAAAAGGAGAACGGACAGCCGGACTAAGATACAAAGACTACCTTGAAACTGTGAATAGTGATATACTTATATCATTATCCGCAATTTCAAGTCTGTTCGTGTTTGTCCTTTGAAAAAACAACTTGACGCACTTTATGTAACACGCTACACAAAGCGTGTCAGATTTTTCTTGTAGCAGGCTGTCAGTCCTTATACAAAGGGATATATAGAAAAAAATTATAAAAGAGCCTACAACAGCTAACGTCAAATATCCCTTGCTCCAATGATCTGATTAAACTATTAAGTCCATAATCACTTATATGTACTTTTTAGACTCTGTTGAAAGCTCTCGTGGATTTCTATGGTTATTTTGAAAGCAGTATTCTCAAGTCATTTTTATTGATACCCATGTATTTGCATATTTTAAATTCACTTATACCGTCAGATAACATTTCTTGAGCTGCTTTTCTGTTCCTTTCATACGCTTCCAGTTTGTCAAAAATGACATCTGTTAGAAAGTCTATCCATTCAAAAAAGACCTTTTCCCCTTCCTGAGTATTAAAATCTATTGTACAGGTTTTCGCGCATCTCCTATGAAGTATCAGATAATAAATTCCGCCAATCAGATTTGCCATAATAGCCTTAATATTGATTTTCGCCGGTTTAAACAGATTGTCATAATACGCAATCAAATTTAAATTCATAATATCCCGTGTTTCTGCTGTTCTCTTTGTCGTTTCATTGATAACCGACATTTCATAAAGCAACAACTTTTGCATTACAGTGTTATCAGACAAGCTCCTATAAAGGGTCTTGAATGTTTCCGCAAAAAACTTTTTAGGTCCAAATATGTTCAGGCTGGAAACGTCAATAGCATCATTGATCCAGAAATCATACTGCTTAGCAAGCCTGTCGTAAAGGTTTTCCATTGAGCCGTATCTTCTATAAAACACATTGGCTTCTATGTTTGCAGCTTTCATCAATGCACTCAAATTGACATTGCCAAAACCATATTCAGCTACAAGCTTTTCAAGTTCGGATATTACATCCTTGTCTATTTGTTCATTTGTCCTCCTATTTCGAGCTTTCTTTTCTTTCTGTTTCACTATTATATAGTATGTTATAAAAATAAATCTGCAAAAATCAGTAAAAGGAAATATTTTTATTTTAGATTTTTCTCGGTTTGACTTAACCGATTGAGAAATAAACTTTTAGCGAATTATTTGAGAAATAGAAATAACGATTTAGCAATAGTGCGAATTTCAGCGTTTTGCGTTGCTATGCTGTCAAATAACTCTTTCATTTACAAATATAACATCTTTTTCCGAAAGTACGAACTTTCGGTGGCAATTTTATAAAATCAACTTGCGAAAAAAGAAAATCATTCATCCCATTCATGGGTTGTGTCATCGGTGGCGTTGTACTGTTTCCAACGTCCCGATTTCTCGCCGTCGGTGTATTGTCCCTCGATGGTTATATAGGGTTTTCCGTCCCGTGTTGATTCCACACGATAAGAGCCGTCAAGTTTTCCGTTACGGTAGTGTCGTGTAGTCCTGCTACGAAGCGTGCGCCCATTCTCGAAGATTTCCCATTCCTCACCCTCTTTTTTGCCGTCTATATAATGAGATTCAAAAATCTGCTCACCCGTCTTGCTGTCAAAGCGGCGTTCCCGTCCGCTTTCCACACTCTGTCTATACTCCTTTTCAGTTTCTATTTTGCCGTTACGAAAATAGGTCTTTACAGTTCCGTCTATCTTGCCTTGCTGCATGGGTGTTTCCTTTCGGAGAGTAACGCCGTCTTGGTAATACTCCGTGAATGTGCCGTTACGCTTACCTTTGGCATATATGCCCGATTCACGCAGTACCCCATCACGATAGCGAAAATAATCGCCGTTTATTATGCCATCGGAAAGTTTAACACGCTCCTCGTCAAGCCCTCGTACAATGCGGTATTCTCCCTGCAACGGTTGTTTACTGCCTTTTTCATAATAGACCGTGCGCCGTGCGTTATCCGTTATAGTCTGTAAATTATTCCATTCTATTATTTGTTGTGCGGAAGCCGTGCCACACAATAGCAAAAAGACATATATAGTTAAAAATCTATTCATTTTATTTTTGGAAAAACAATACGATTTCACCTAATAACAAAGTCAAAAAGCTACCTATCCAAAGATAATAACCTATTGATAAATGAAAAACTCCAAGAGTGCTTTCAATGCCCCGTTCCGGGTCTACGAATGTCGGATTATTAAAAAACAACGGAAGCATAGCCAATAATATACTGACTATAATAAGTACATATAATAATGAAGTGTTCTTCCCCGACAAGTACATATTAATAGAAAATCCATAAGTGATATTAGCCAGCCATGCCATATAAAAAAGTTTTGAAGGCCATTTTACCAAAAAGATTTCAATCCATCCTCCGAGCAAATATGCCCATCCGGGATTTCTATCACTGTCAGCAAACACATTGGCACAACATGCTGATATATAAAGTAATAAGCTGACTACAACCATGATTGCTTTTTCCATATTCATCTTCATTAATTTATTAGCCAATTCTAAAGCATAAATTAATAAAAGAACAATAGGAATTATTATTCTCCAGTTTATATTCATCTTATGGTCGTTTATCTATATCCTATTTTCAGATTCAATCAATATTTCCCTTCTATTCCATTTTCTTTACGGGCTTGTGCCATTTCTTCCCGATTATCTATAATATATTGTCGCAGTTCAGATAATTCTTTTGCTATATCTTCGGCTACCGCAGCTTGTTCTGTTTCTGGCTTAAAGGTAAGTTTAGGATAAGCCAATCCGACATAGCCGCTTTTGCGACCTTCATTAATAACTTGAGCAAGAATTTCAAGCCATTTATCCGGTACACCACCTGCATAACCGTTAATCCATTTCCCGGATAGTTTATTGAATGCCAATTGCGCCTGACGACATTCAAATGCAGGTTCTCCTACACCCCCTACATTTTCTATCATACGGGCGTAAAGATTTCGGCGGAACTGTGCTGTATAAAACCAATAAACGGCATCATCTTTTTGCCCTAAATCATAAAATCTAATCGCCAATACATAGAGCGTTTCAATGGGAGTATTATCTATTTCGGCTCGAATTACATCAGCCGTGCTTTGCAGTTTTTTTACATCTTCACTTTTCAGCACATCGCTAAACTTCCCCACTTGAATTGTCAAAGGTTCAGAATTATACCACGGCTCAACATAAATGGGCATTCGTTTAGATTCATTATTACAACTTACCAAACAAAACACTGCCGATAAAACTGCAAAAACTCTTCTTATCATCTTCATATTTTTTTTGTTTTTTGGAATTGATGATTATTTCACTGTCATTTTCTGAAATAATAGACGTATTAAATTGTTTATTTATTGCTATATTATGGGAAAAATCTCCAATTTGAAAAAAGAGCACTAACTACACGAAGAAAACTTCATGTTAGATTATTCATATGAGAATTATAAGAATAAAGAAGCATTATATCAACTAATATAACTAATATGGTAGTCAACAAGAAAAGAAAAAAAATATTTTTATGTTTTTTTCTTTGTGGAACAGACATCAGTCTAAAGTCATGTTCCAATTTTTGATATTTTTGCTCATCATATATTTTTAAATTGATAAAAGATAATATTATCAACAATATAAGCATGGGAATAGCTATAGGTTCTGGTTTGTCATATATGCAAAGTTGAACTTGGTCATCAAATAGAGTCAACAAAATAGAAACAAAAAGCAACACATAAGAAAATTGACATACCGTAACAACTACAAAAGAACGGTCAGGAAATCCCTTTGACGGTACAGTAGTCCAAATCCAATAAAATATATTATCGAAAAATGAAACTCCATTTTTTTCTTTGAAAGAGGATGTATTACGTTTTATATTCATTGTGTTATGGTATCATTTTCCTTGTCTTAATATATGTTTTTTATGATTGGGCCTGACTCTCATTGGTTCACAATAATAAGGACGTTCAACTCTTGTTGCATCTGCGGGAGTAATAGTGCCATGTATTTCTTCATAACTTGGTGGGGAAATATATGGACGTTTTGAGACACTGGTTATGAACCACAAAATACCAAGAGCAATTCCAACTGGAGGGAAATAAGAACCGATAATATAAATGCCCGTGTTCACTCCCATATTTAATGCCGCCTCGGAAAAAGTCTGTTTACCAGAAATCCATAACGCTGTATCAATAACAAGCCCTGCAATATAGATTTTCCTACCTACACCTTTCGCAACTTCACCTTTTGTTGTATATACTCTATTGGGATTACGAACCAAAGTACCTTGTCTGTTTATCTGAATATACTTTTCTCCAATGACAATAGGTTTTTGGGATAATTGCTCAAAAGAATTTGCAATACCATATAAAGACAAAGCAGTAGTTCCCTTGTCTATCAGCCCCTCTAATGGTTGCAATCCACTTTCGATATTTTTCTCATCCTTTATCACTACCAATTCATAGAAAGGTGTGGAAAATGATTCAGTAGATGTGGTATCAGATGATATGACATAGCGAGACCGCCAAAATACACACCCTAAACCTTCAACATAACCATTATGTAATTGTCGATTTTGGCACATTGCCTCAAATTGCTGCAAAGTAATTTCCATTTCAGACCTTTTTTATTATATGAACGAGAAATATTTGTCTAAAGTGGCAAATATACAACTCGTTAATGTTTTACTTATTCTTGATGATATTTACCGTCCAGTATTGTACCTTCAGAGCAACCAATCCTTAGACTGGCAAGCTGCATAATAATGCTTTTTCTGTGAATATACGGTATAGCATGAGACTAAAAGAGTATGGCTCCTTTGGCTTAACCCTCGTTCACTTGTACATTAAAGTGTGCAAGAGCTTGTCCGATTTCGCCGCGCTATTGAGGATACTCATCTGATTACGGACACCTACTTCTTATCCGATACTCTTTCTTTTCTTTATTCATATAAGTGAATAAATGATTTACAGATGGACATACATTATGCCCATCTGTAAATTCAAAATTATCCAATTTATTCTTGACGATATGCGCTTTCCCAAATAGCATCTTCCGGATTATCGCCTTTATGACCGGCAAGCTGTATCACGAAGCTTTTTGCCGGGAAATACGGTGTGACGTGGATATCAAGAAGCACATGGTCTTTCTGATTCGGGTCTTGTTCAATCTTCATAACCTTGAAGCGTTCGATGAGTTTGTTCGGTCCCATTACACTATCGAGGAATTTCACAACCTGACCACGTAAATCAGCTTCCGTGCGAGTAGTCCAATTCTCAAATGCCCGACGGTTCAGGAAGTCAATCAGCACTTTCGTTATATAGTCGAATACACGAACTACGGAGTAGGTCTGCAAGCCAAGGTTATCTCCATTAAATAATGTCTTGGCAGAGAAAGCCATAACCTTGCTGTACTCGTTCACCATCGGCACAAGACCCATACGTTCAAGTTCGGAAATCTCACTCTTGCGAAGGTCGAAGCGTACACTTTCTACTTCATTAAGTCCACCAAATTTCTTACCGGCTACTACCTGAGACATTAAGGTTTTGTATATTTTCCCGGCAAGTGAAGAAGATGGCGGAATATAAAGGTTTTCTTCTTCTCCAACGCTTTCCTCTCTTTGACGACCAAGCAACCAGTTACAGGTCATTATAGTATTCGATTTGAATACATCTCCACCCGTATGATTGGCATTGAAGAATATATCTACTACATCGTCCGGAGTTTCAAGGTTTTGGAAGTCTGTAACAAGAAAAGCCTTGTTCTCGTATGCAATCTTGGACCACTTGTCCAAAATGGCATTTGAACCTATATATCCGGGAACGACAAGCAACGAGTAGTTGCGACGCAGGTCAAGACGGTCAAAATTCTGTTTGAGTTCATTGCTGATGTGGTCAGCAAAAATGGTATTGTCCAAATCCTGAAGCTGCTCCATGGTCGCATTGACAATGGTGACATTCTTCACCTTATCACTTTCCGTGTTCTTATAAAAGAGCGCAATAGTGCGGTATGCGCTTTCGAGTTCCCGTGTTCTGGCAAGAGCATTCTTCAAGTTATGATTAAGAAGGTTCTCGGCATTTTCTGCGGTTTCCTTGGCCTTGTCCCGCATTTGTTCGGCAGTGTCATTCTCACGCAGGAGTTTGAGCCATACGCTTAAGCGATTCACCAAGGCCTTACGTTCATTTTCCCACTGTTCATCCGTGAGGAAGATGTTGCGACGGGCCTTTCGTGCCGGATTAAGATTGGAATATCCATCTATGATATTTTCAAGAAAAGCGAAGCCACCAAATTCTTTGAGCTTGTCTATTGCCGATGCAGATGACTTTTGCGCCTGTTGTGATACGACTTTCTGTGAGGTTGTCGTACTGGCTGTCTGTTGTTGAGTTTCCTGCTTCATCTTAGTAAAAGATTAAAGTTCTACTTTCTTTTGATTTGCCAGAATCTCCTCGATTGATGATTCAATCACGTCCATAATGGCATTTTTGACTTCCGGGTTTTCAAGTGCTTTCTGTAAAGCGCGGTTGGAAGTAAGCTGGCGAGTTATTCGGACACCCTGCTCTTTCTCAATATCAAGTTTACTCAAGAAATCACTTTTCTCTTTAATCTTCTTAGCCCCGAAGTCTCCGAGTCCGGTGAATGTCATGATTTCCTTGATTTCATTACCTTCCGCATCCACGTGGCGCAAGTCAACTGTTGGTTCAAAACGTTGGAACACATCTTCAATGGTTTCCAAACCATACACACTTTCCGGAGCCGCAGGAGCTTCATCTGTCAGCTTTTGAACTATCAAAGTTCGGTTGGAGGGGATTTCCGCGATGGATTCGTTCGCATCGACTTTTACTTCGTTGCCTCCAATTCCATAATTGTAGATTGCCATAGCATTTACTTTTTAATATCATACTTTTTTTATAGCTCTCTCTTGGTTTTATGACCGTGCGCAATATATGAATTATTTCTGAAACCGTCAAATTTTTAGGGGTATTTTATTGGCATCTAATGAGGAAAATAGTATATTTGCGAAATAGAATAAAGAAAAGAATAGTATGACTTACCTGAAAATGCCATTACAATTGCAATCGGCTGTCGCCAAGAAATTGCAAAGGTGTTCCTATCAGGAATCGATAGCCCAACACATCATGCTACTGATTCTTTCTCATCATGGGGAAGTTATCGGGCGAGAAGACTTTGGTTCCATGATATGGGACCTTGAGTTCAACCAACTTGTGAAAATCAGCGATTGGGAGGAAGGAGTGAAGAACTCCTTAATAAAAACGATAGAGAAATATGAAAAGAGGTTACGGAATGTAGATGTGAACGTCACTCTTTTGGAAATAGAAGAAGAAAATATAGATAAGGTATCTCATATCCGAAGAAAGGCACAAATAACCGTGACCGGAACAATGGATAGAACCAACGAGAAATTCAATTTCAATACCTCATTATATATAAGCCCTTTATCACAATAATCGAACTATGGCAGACAAGAAACAAATTGCAATAAAGGAACGAATATTAAAGCAGGCTATGGAGTTCTGGGGTGTATCCGATATACGCGATATGGACCCCGTGATAGATTTGCTGCTTGAAGTTTTTGCCCATGAGTCCAACAAACTGCATCAAGAAATAGAGCAGTCCGACTCACGGATACTTCACCGTCTGTCCAGAATACTCATAGGAAACAAATGGTCGCTGCCAAAGCCGGCCCATGCGCTTATGACTATTACCCCCAATCATGGGGAATGTTGCGAGCTTGATGCCGAAGATCATTTTTATGCAGAGAAGAACATATTTGGCAAAGGTGATATTCAAGTCTTTATAACCCCTTTGTTTTCCTATAAACTGGTTGACGCAAAAGTCAGAGCAATCGCATATAACGATAGCATAAGGCATTCAACCGATGGCTTTAGCACTCCAACACGCTTCCTTGACCCTAAAAACCGGATAGCGGATTATTGCGTCTGGGTCGGGATGGATGTGTCTAAAGAAGTCCTGCAAAAAATGGACTCTGTAATGTTTTGCATCAAGCCTTCCGACACGGGGCTGCTTCCGTTTATGAATATGGCTTTCTTCTATGACTGCACTGGAAACCTGCTGAATGCAAAAACAGGCCTTCATGTTGAAGATCCATATAGTAATGCACACTACTTTGATGAAATCCGAGATTTTTATAGTGACCTATATTTTAATGTGAATATAAGAAACGCTTCCAAAGAGAAACATACCTACCGAGAAATGTTTCCCGGTTATGCGTCCGACTGTGAGATCCCGGATGACTCTGAGAGTCTCTTTTGGGTCAAGATAGCCTTTCCGGAAATATTCACGAAAGAAAGTCTTGAAAATCTGGAAGTATATTTGAACACATTTCCGGTTGTAAACAGACAAATCGTTTACAAACAGCATAATTTCCGTTCCACCGGACGGATTATCCCCCTGAAATGTCCGAGCCGTACACAATTCTTGAACATACGCTCGTTCCAAGACAACAAAGGCCGGGAATATGTAAACCGGCTGAACCAGTATGAAGAAAATCCAACAGGTATATTCAGCCTGTATTTTGGCGACCTTGAACGATTTGATTCGGACAGTGCCCGCTCATTAATTTCAAAAGTATTACAATTAATGAAAGAAGACGGGAGTGCTTTCGCTTCAATGAATCCGGATGCACTTTCGACGCAGCTCAAAGAGTTGTTCAACAAGATAAATGATATAGAGAGAGGATTGGAGGCCACACTAAAAGGAGATAACAAAATAAAAGCCTTTGTTTTAAGTGTCCCCCAAAAAGATGCGACCAATGCCGAGATAAAATATTGGGTAACTTCCGGATCTCTGGCGAACGGTTTCAACGAACGCACACTGATACAACAATTCAACATAGAAAAATATGATGCTTCGGGCATCATGTTGCGCACTTGTATGCAAGGAGGAACAACGCATGATGGCGAACAGGAACTTATAAATAGTTTAAGGTACGGTCTGTTGTCCCGGGAACGGATTATATCTAAAGAAGACATCAAAAGCTACCTGTTGCACAAGCTGGGAAAATATGTTGAATCAGTCGAAGTCGGCAATGGCGTGGCTATATCTCCTGACAGCAAAAAAGGATTAATCAGAGTGACAGAGATCAAGATAAAACTTGGACAATTTGATAAAGATGAAATTCCCAATCTGGAAGAATTGGCCCATTATCTTGAAAAAGATTTGACTGAACGCTCTGTATGTAATTCAAACTATAAAATCAAATTCGTATGAATGATAGCAATTATAGTCCAAGTTTGGTGTCTGCCCTTAAGATAGCAAGAGGAATGGCACTTCAAGACAAGCATAACACGTTCGGCGTGTCACATCTTGTCATGGCCATGTTTGCAGAAAACACGGGCCTAAAAGAAATTTTATCCTCGATGCAGAAGGATGTCGGCTACATAATGGAATGGTTTGACACCCATCGCGAAATGTATAGGTCCAGTGGCACTTCCACAGAAGAAGTGGAACCTGACGAAGAACTGTCGAAAGTCTTGGATGAGTCCGAACGGTCTAAAATTAAATTAGGAGCGGATTCCATAGACTCCATCTGTGTGTTTACCGCCATATTACGTGAAGGTGTCGTGTATTCGCATCAGCAGATAGAGATGCTGGATATTTCGGAAAATGACATATTGTCCCACTACAATGCCCTTACCCCGTTGTATTCTTATCAGGGAGAGGAAATGCAGATAACAGCAAGCGTTCCTTATGCCGACAACCTGAAAAACCAAGAAACCATCAATGCCGGTGGCTTCGTCGTCGGTAGGGAAAAAGAGGTCCGTACTATTTTAGAATGCCTCGAACGATCAGAGAACAAGGGGATACTGATTGTCGGTGAATCCGGTATCGGAAAGAGTTCCATCATCAACGCCTTTGTCAAAGATATTTGTGAGAATGAAGACGAGATGTTAAAGCAAATATCTATTGTCGGACTCAATACGGCAAAATTGCTCGCATCAACCTCGTCTGAAACGGAGATAGCACAAAAAGTTGTCAATCTGATGCACAAGCTCAACCAATTGGAACAAGCTGTGCTGGTGATTGATGATTTACAGGTTCTTTTGGAGAACAGCGCATCAGGCAAGGCATCCACGCTTGTCAACATATTAAGTGCGCAAATCAGCGAGGGAGCCGCAAATCTTGTTCTCACACTCACGAACGACTCTTACCGGAAGAACATCGAAAAACATCCGATAGAAGGGCGTCTTGACATCATAAAGATTGAAGAACTGGATACGACTACACTGGAAAATGCCATACAATTACATAAAAAAAGGATTGAAAACTATTACGAGCTGAGAATCTCAGATGCGTGTATTAAAGACTCAATCGCACTCTCCAAACGATATTTTAAGGAGCGAAGCCTGCCATCTGCCGCCATCGACCTGCTTGACCGAACCGCCGCTGCCGTCCGACTATGCAATAAGAACGCACGAGCCAGTATATCTGATTTGGAAACGGATTTTGAGAAAATAAGGAGTCTCGACGAAAAAATATCTGAAGGACCACTGTACTTGCTGTACCGCTCTGTGTTCAGCAAAATCAGTGTCGTGTTGACTACCAAACTGTCAGACAACTATGTGTGGGACAAAGAAGATGACATTACGATAAAAGCAGGACGTTTGTCGGGCATCATCAAAGAGCTAAAGATGCTATCCGACCAGTCCATTGAAGAGATACGCTCTTCGGAAATAGAAGCGATTGTAGCGGAATGCACCAATATACCTATCGGAAAGATACAAGCCCGCGAGAAGGACCGGCTTTTGAGCATCGAGAGCAAATTGCAAGAGCGGGTCAAAGGACAGGACCGGGCTATTACGACTTTATCAGATGCCATTATAGAATCACGCAGCGGACTGAGCGACCCCAAGAAGCCTATAGGTTCATTCTTCTTCCTTGGTCCTACCGGAACGGGAAAAACAGAACTCACAAAATCACTGGCCGAGTTATTGTTTGATGACGAATCAGCCATGATCAGATTTGACATGTCCGAGTTCAAGGAAGAACATTCGGCTGCATTACTGTATGGTGCACCTCCGGGATATGTAGGATATGAGGAAGGCGGTCTGCTGGTCACTCAAATCAGGCAGAAACCTTATTCGGTAGTATTGTTCGATGAGATTGAGAAAGCCCATAGCAGTGTTTATGATGTTTTCCTGCAAATGATGGATGAAGGCAAAATACATGATAAACTGGGCCGGGAAGGAGATTTCTCTAATTCCATAATCATTTTCACTTCCAATATCGGAAGCCAGTGGATTGTGGAACAAATACAATCCGGGCATACTCCTGATTCCGGAAAGCTCATCGAGGTTATGGCACAGTATTTCCGACCTGAGTTTTTGGGACGTCTTACCGAGGTGGTTCCGTTTGCTCCAATAGATGAAAATGTCGCCAAACAGATATTCAACCTCCATTTTGGAAGATTGCAAGAACAACTGATGAAACAGAAAAACATCCAGTTGAAATTGTCGGATGAAGCATTGCAACATCTGGCAAACAAAGGGTATTCTCCAAAATACGGCGCACGTCCGATTGCAGGAGTCATAAGAACTTATATCAAGAAGTCCGTATCTCGTCTGATTGTCTCTGAGCAAATCAGGCCGGGTGACAACATCGTCATAAACTATCGAAACGGAGAACTGATATGGGAACAATGTTAGCGCAAAAGAAACCCTTGGAAAGCATCCAACGAAGTCAGGCAATAAATTTCGTCGCAGAAATCTTTTATGATGAACTCCAATTTATTCTTGACCGGCGGCTGTTGGACCATACTATGGTTAATTGCCATGGTATGAACAGTCGTGTGAAATCCAGAGATGTATTAAGCGTTTCGGAACAGCATGTCGCAACGACAAATGCCGGCAAAGAATATATATTGCTGAATCTGGCAAGAAACAGCATCTACCATCAATTGCCGGAATTACTATTTCATCCCTTGGTGCTTAGCACACCGGGCATGAGCAATAAGGAGATAGTCGAAGCCATCCGAGCCAATGAAAAACAGGACAAAGAGCTGATTCAATTCTTTGCACCCTTTGATACTGAATTTTTCAAAGAAAAGGTCCGTATCAATAACCGCCATCTGAATTTCTTTTCCGACCCGGACTCCAAGAAGAACTTCATCAAGATGATTGAAGTAATGGAAAATATCGAGCTATCCATTACTCCCCATCAGAAATATAAGCTGTTCCTATTCCTCTGCAATGCAGAACGGTATAAAGAGAACCTGCCCGCTATCGAGCAACTGTTCCTTATCGTTTTGGGATTGAAGGTGAAACTGCGACTGGAAGTCCATGAGATTGATGAAACGGTTTACCTTTCAGTCGGTTCCGGATGTATCGGACAGACATTAGGTCTTAATGGTCTAATGATAAGTGAAACCGATGATTTGACGGCGACAATCATCCTTGATACTCCGACAGATGACTATGAGGAGGTAAAAACGCATCTATCCAATGTCCGCCGGATACTTGAATTTTTCATCCTTTCAACAAGAAATATCGAAGTTGATTATCTGGTATGTGGAGAAACGGATTTTATACTCGGAGAAAACCGATTAGGATATAATATGAACTTATGAAAAATCTAATAATATGAAGATATTGCTATATTTCTTTGCACGTTATTTATTGGCTCCATTATTTGTAGCCGTGATGATATTTGTCTTGACCGGAATAAAAACGATCAAGAGCAAACTTAGCCTGAAGAAATTAATCATATTCATTCTTCTGGCTTCCATTGCCGTCGCTTTACCCTGCCTGTTCGGTTTCCTAAAAAATGAATACGTCTGGGGAGGCTTGACATTCACGATACTGTCCTATATCCTCCTTGGGGCGTTGTTCTGCAAACTGTCAACCTCCGATTTGTTCGGAGCAATCGGTATTGGCAGTTCCCGAACAGCGGTCATTCTCACTCTAACCACGATATGCGCTTTAGGCGGATGGTGCTACTATCTGCTGTTTGAACTGATAAGCAAGCTGCCTTATTCGCTATGGAACACAACAAATATCCTGTGGTTTGCAATCCCGTATCTGATTATGTACAGCAGAACCCTGTTCCTGGACATCCCGCATCCGATATACACCCCATGGGAATTGAGCTATGGAACCTTTGACCGGAAATATTGGGACAACATAGACAACTTCGGTTTCCGAACGGTCAAAGTCAAGATTAAACGGAATATAAAAGACCCGACATACGCTTCGCTGGTTGTCCGACTGCCCAATGAAATATCTCTTGGAAACTGGTTCAATTGGGTTATCGAAGACCAAAACAGGCGTTTCCCCCAAAACAAGATTGAAACAGAAAAGGAAGATATGCAAATCGGATGGATGTTCTATACCTCAAAATGGTTTAACTTCCCGTTGTTCATAAGAATACTTGACCCCACTCTGACCAGTGAGGGCAATAAGATTAAGAATAACCAAACGATATATATCCGGCGAGTACAAGTAGAAACAAAAACATCATAATATATGAAAACACTAACATATTTGCCTGTAAACTGGGTCAATGGTCTGAAGCTGACCAGCAAGCATTTCTTTGCAAACCAGTATAGCCAAACGGAAGCTCTCAACCGCGAAGCAGGAAGGAGCTTGACCAGTTATAACTATGGCCTTGGAGAGGTTCTTGAAGGGATAGGTGACAATCTTGAAATTGAGATTTCAGGTGATACCATGTCCACTCTCTGTGTCCGCCTGAAAAGTTGTAACGCAATCACCAAAGGCGGTCTGCCCATCGTTTATTACGACGGTTTATACGGGGATGAGAAACCCAGTGCAACCATTTCAGAATCCGGCCTGCAAGCCGAAGACAGCGAGTATATGGTACTAATATCCGTAGATCCGTATCACTTGATACCTGTCGGTGAACCGGACCCGGAAGAGGTGCCTTTGCATCACCCGTATGTCTTGCCGAGCATAAAACTCCATATCGTCCCCAAGAACCAAGTCAACAAATCGTTCTACAGCCAGAATTTTTTGCTGGTGGCAGAGGTATGCAGACAAGGGAATACCTATAAAATCAATCATCAATATATTCCGCCGGTACAACATTCCGCTTGCCACGATGGGATTAAAACATTCATTTCCCAATTGGCACGTACCCTACAGTCTATAAAAGAAGACGTGAAACTCATTTACAGCAGGAATGTTGCCGACAAGCGTAGAGATACGCTTGCCAACAACACATTTGAGCTGTGTAAGGCTTTCTCTGCCTTTTACAACTCAAGAATCTTCTTTATCGAGCAAATTGCCTTAGAGCAACCGCCGATATATCTTGTGCAGGCCGTGAACGAACTTGCAAACGGTCTGAACTCCGCTCTTCAAAGTCTTTCCGAAACGGAAAGAGAACAATTGCTCCAATACTTCTATGAGTGGACCAATGTCACGCCCTCTGAATTTATCACGAAGATAGAGAGCGTAACCAAACTTATGTATGACCATACCAATATAAACCAATCATTGCAGACGGCAGGGGCACTTGTGACACTGCTCAGCAATATGTTCCACAAAATGAGTGAACTGGAATACATCGGAATGGTTCGTGAGAATATTATAGTAGGAGACGAAAGTCACGAAACAATAGAAGCTCAAAAGAAACGGTCATGGTCGTTTATAGGTTGAGCGATTAAATCATAGCAAATATGGAAGCAGAAAACAAAAAAGCTCGTTTGAAAGCGAAACTCCGATTTACTTTGGTATTCGCTATCGCACTGATTGTTACCACAACCGGAGGTGTCGTAACGATTGTGACTGCACAAAAGGGAATATCCCTTCTTGAAAGCAAGAAGGCCGAATATGACAATGTGTTCAAGAAACAGGCAGAACTTAACTTCCAGATAGAAGAATTGTTCCGGGACCTGAACAATCTGAAGACCAAGCGGCGAAATTCGAGTGAACACAAGCATATGCAAAAACTGATAACCAAAAAACGGTTATTGATGGAAAATGACATTGCGATGCAGGCCGATAAAAGCAAGTACGAAGTGTATAAAGCCATGCTTGAACAGATTCGTGTCATCCAGTCATCCATGGATGACCTTGACCGCGAAAGCAAACAGCGTGAAAGCAACATGGAGCAACTTGAAAAGTGTAGAATCAAATATCAGGAATTAACCAAGAATAAACTGACGAAGCCATGACAAAAGACGAAGTGCTATGGGGAAACATCCGTTTTCTCCTGCTGCTGATTTTCTCAGTAGCCGCAATTTATATCATACTTTGCCGGTATATACTCAACGTACCGACAGAGGACAGTTCGGAACTGATAAACGACATCAACCATTCCGAGCGCATTTTTGAAATCCAGCATACACATATGCAGCAAGCGCAGAACATCTGGAATGAAATCGACTCTTTGGACTTCAACATCCATCAGGTACAAAAGATGGACGAAGTGAAGGATGGGATTTACCAATTGCAGCATATATACAAGGAAAATAATATGAATACGAAATTCCTTTTCGGCGTGTTGTCCTCCAGAGTGCTTAAATGCCAATTCGACATCAAAGAGGAATTGAACAGTCTGGTACACAACAATGCACTGATTGAGCGGGATTTGGAAGAATGTAAAGCCAATTTATAAAACATTCGCGATGGATAATAAGAAAACTATAACAATCATCATATTGGGACTGGTTGCCATGGCAGGTATCCTTTTGTTCTTGTTCCTGCCTTCGAAGTCGCACCTTGCCAATATTGACTTTTATGTGTATGACACCAATGATAATTTTCATTATGAGGTCAATGAGCGGTTGGAGCTGTTAGTCAACGATACGGCGGCGATTAAAGGCAAGCAGCTCATTTGGGAAATGGGAAACGGCGATACACTGATGAGAAATACGGATGTGTCATACACTTATCGTAAGGCCGGCAAATATCTTATTACTTTGAAAATAGACGGAAAACACTCCGTAAACAAGTATATCAAGGTTATCTCAGGACTGGAGCATGAGGCCATTGATTCCATACCCCGTATAAATGGAGTGTCAGAGGGTTATCAAGGCGAAGAGCTGGTCTTTTCGGCAGAAGGCTATGGCATGGACACATGGCTATGGGAATTTGGCGAAAGCGGTACTGTGGACGCATACGAGCAGCAAGTCGTATATTCGTATGATATTCCGGGAGAATACACCATCTCATTACAAACCAATACGACGAAATATCCGGTAAAGCACCGTATAACCATTCTCCCACGCTTTGAAAAAGCAGAGGAACTGGTCACGGTAGATTCGTTGGCACTGGTACAGAATGATATAAAAAAACACCTGCAAGCCATAGCTGACGCCAAAGTCTCACAAAAGTCGGTCTATTACGAACATACAAATTATATCCGTAAAAAATATTTTTGCATTGATGCAGACCAGGTAGTGGTCATCATCAATGATGAAAAATACAATGACTTCAACGGCTATTGCCAAGGACTGCATTTTCTTGAGAGCAACAGGAAAAAGCGTGTGAGTATTGATGATGTGAAGATTGACGATTTGAATTGCGTCAAGTCCATCCATGTGACACAAAGTTATATTGAAAAATGAAACAACTGAATCTCATACGAAATCTGTTTTCTGTGGCCGTGATGATGACTCTTGCGTGCAACGTATCTGCCCAAGTGTCCATCCGCGACAGGATACAAATAATGGATAGGGATATATTCAATTATCCGGAATCCACGGAAGCACCTGTCAAAACAAAGAAAAGCAAGACAAACAGAATTGTCTATTCGGACAGGACCGGAAATCAAAGTTATGAAGACCCGTATTTCCAGCGTAAGCGGTCTTCACACGGGATTGGTACACCCTATTACATAGTAGGTGAAAAGAACGGAACCTACAAACTCGTTCAGGCCGACCCTGACATTACAGGCAAGCCCAAGTCGATTATAGGTTTCCTGTATAACAGCAAGAGGCACTTTAAAGAACCCCGTAAAGTCAATTATGCCGGATGGATACCATCGGAAAATATACTGATGTACGACCATGCCTATATCAATCCCCGCAACAACCAGCCAATAAGGTACCGTATAGGCATAAACAGCATTAACAAGCTGTTCGATATCCATCAATTCTTCAATGGAGATACCCTGAAAATATACGGAGAGCCGTTTCTGAAAACAACAACGGATGCGGTAGTTGTCAGCGGAGAGGTTGTTTACCTATATAAGCTGGACAAGAGCGGCAAATCCGCATTGATTTCCAATGCACCCGCATTGTCAGACAGTACCAAACGCTTCTTAGGATGGATTCCCGCTGACCTTCTTGCAGAAGTCGGCCAGAATGAAGTGTATCATGTTGATTATTCACGATACCGTGATTCTTTGTTATGTGCCGTCAACCTGATGTATCCCGATACGTTGGCACTACATAATGCGAATATTCAGGGTACGATATTGTTCAACTTGGATGGAAATCCGGCAGGGCCTATAACGGACGGGAATATCCGGCTGAACTATCCTCTATCCGTCTGGGACAAGAACTGGAATAAGATTATCAATATCAAAGGTGGAGACATCATGGTTTCCGATGTCCGAAAGATGGAAGCGGAAAACAAAAACGTGAACATACATGTACTGTTCAATGATGCCGACCTACCTTATCTATCCCCATATATCAATGTACTACAGAACCTAAAGCTGAAAATGAAGCCCGGATATGACTACACATTTTCGGCAACTTGCATATCCTTCAACGGAGAAAACAGACATTTGGCCCCCACCAAGGACTTTTCAGCCTGGCTCGACTATATCAAACAATCCATTTCTTCCAAGCGAAAGAACGAGCAAGAGGAACAATCATCGTTTTACGGTTTTGGCGGGGCTATCAAACAAATCTCCTGCTATGATAACGAAAGCCGTTTCAGCAACAATGTATTCATCATTTTAGGGTCAAAGCAAACTTTATCCTTGCACGAACAACAACTCTCGTGGCTGGCAACCCAACCGGCAAGGCTTCTGTTTGCCCAGATAGACAGAGCGTCAGGTACTGCGTATCAGGACTTCCTATTGCAGGCCAAATCCATTCTGGACAGCCATTCTACGAAATACATAGACCATATATCCAATTATATCGCAGACAACAGACTGGTAAAGACGGAACTGTTCAAGAACATAGAAGTTACGGATGCCAACTTATACCTGTATGATGCCCCATACAACAGCCTTACGGTAGGAGGAATCTTGTTCCCTAAAGGTCGAAACAGGCTGGAAAGCAACGCTTTGGAAACAGCCTTGGATTCCGTGTTTCAGCAATCTTTCGAGACGGACAGCCTACTGTTGTACTCGCTTAAAGATTATGAGCGAAATATAGGTGTCTTAAGAAGCCGTCCCACATCCGAATTGACGCATATATTCTATCATACGGAAAATCCTGACAGTACGAGCCTTGACGATATAGATAGAAATAGCGTGAATGACACCTACTATATAAAGGCCTCCGTAGCGGACAGTATAATGAACGGGTACGAATATGGGTATCTACTCGATGACAGGGAAGTGATGGGACTGCTGCAAAGCTACAGGGGACTGCTCCCGGAGTTTTCAGATAACATAGGGAAAAAGGAGTTAAGAGTGCTTCGCAAGCAATTCAAGCGGCAAAAGAAAAGCATAAACAGAAGTTTCTATCGAAAAGTATTGCCCAGAAATCCATATCTGGCTCAAATCTTCTATTATAAGACGGGAGTCATGGCCAATGACAGCCTTTTAAATTCAACAAAGGTGAAGAAACTGAAGAAAAGAAAGGTTGAGCTGACGGACTTTAACAGTGGCTATACAGCCCTGATTTCAAAGATGAAAAGACTGGAAGATATGTATCAACGCAACCTTTTCAGGCCCGTATTCATAGCCGGCAAGAAATATTATTTTATTCCGAAACAATTAATACTGTAAATAAATGGAACCAACAAGAGAACAACTACAGGCAGAGATACTTGAAATCTTGTATCAGAAGTGCCTCCAGAAACCAATATGGGTATCTTGTGCAGAGATATTTTGGAGCATCAGCAACCTCAAGGTATCAGAACGGAGTGTCAAGGACGTTCTTGACTGGCTGGTAAAAAACGACCTTGTCATTTATCAAGCAGATAAATACCAGATTGCCAAGCGCGAATTTATGGATATATCAAGACGCAAGGCCCTTGAGAAAAAAGAGACCGAAGAAAATGCCGAAGTCCGGACTGTGGAGTATGAAACATCCATACCGCCTCACACGATGAACCATCATCCATGGCTTGAACGAGAGTACCAACCACCTGTTGCGAAACCGTCAAACACAATATTTGCCATCATAGCGTTAATAGCCTTTCTGATTAGCGGCACACTCGTCGGCATACTCCTGTTCAACAGCTTCGCAACAGAGCGGCGCAATAATGCAGAACTGACATACCTTCCGGACAGCATACAGGTTCCGTCGTTACAGGTAAGCACACCCGGATATATCCGCGACGCATATACGACCAACCGTAACTTCAAGAACATCCAAACTTCGCTGGAAACACAGCAACGGATTAATGCTGAACTTATGGATATCTGCAAGGCACAACAATCCCAGATTAATATACTGACAACTTGCTCCAAACAACAAGCGGCGGACATCGAACATTTGGAAAAGGAACGGAAAATCTACACATGGATGATTGCCCTTGCACTCCTGGTATTAAGTTCATTGCTCATCTGCCGATATGGGCGCAAGAATTAGGATATACGCAAAGATTCAGACTACATAGTCAATCTGCCAACGGTATCTGCCACTTTCATGCGGTGGATACCGTTTTTTCCGCATTCCGGCAGTAGTTTTCGTTCCGACGGGTACGTCCATCCCTGATGAAACGTCTTCTGAAAGTGCCATTACAATACTGGGAATCAATTCAATAGAGACACATCATCAACGGGGTACATTCCTAATCATATAGGACAGTGGCTTTATACACGAATATTAGTTTAAAACGTGTTAAAATGAAAACAACAGCCAAAAAAACGCGCTAAAAAATTTGGAGAAATGAAGATAAGCACTTATATTTGCTCACATCAAAGATGATGTTTTATTTTCTTCTCTTTTTCCCACAATAAAACTGAGTCATCCGGAGGCTGAGAGGAAATTTCAAAAAATCGTTTTTGAGGTTTTCTCTTTTTTGCATCTATACCGGTTAGGGCGCAAGGACGGAGAGACCGCAGTAAAAATTAAGTTTAACTCATTAAATCCAACGAATTATGGCATTTAGAGCATCATTAGAACTTAACAACAAGGAATTTGACGTCCTTTATTCAAACTATGAGTTCAGTCGTAACACGGACTCTAAAGGTATGCCCTCTTCAAGCGTATTGGGCGGTAGAGTAAAAGTAACTATCGAATCAACAGAAGACACTTCTGTTATCGAGTCAATGCTGAACAGTGCTTTCAAACCCGTAGAAGGTAAGATTATCTATAAGAAAACGGAGGAGGACGCCAAGATGAAGGAAATCCAGTTCAAGAACGCATACATCGTTCACTACTCGGAAACTCTGGACGCGAATAACGATGTGCCTATGACAATCACCATCACGTTCTCCGCTGAAGAAATCACTGTCGGCAGCGCAGCTCTTGACAACCGTTGGCCGAAGAAATAAATCGGCGTACATAGGTAAATCCTAAAATCAAAACATTTGTCAGGCCGTCCGACGGACTTCCGCCGGGCGGCTTTGGCAATTTGGATATAAACCGTCAAATATAATGCCGCCATGCTGGAACAAAAAAAAGTCACATTGGAAATAGCCGGCATCCCCATGCCGTCGTTTGTAAAACTGATGCTTAAACAGAGCATTAATGAGCACCACTATTTTGAGATAACGCTGGATATCCAGGCCGTAGAAATTTATGGTGTGGAAATACCGAATGTGTCAAAGGACTGGATTGGGAAAAAAGTAATCATGGACTTCGGCGGCACTATTTTCATCGGCATCGCCACCATGGTAGGACTTCATCGTGCTGGTGGGACACACGGAAATATAAAAGTGACGGGATATTCGTCAACATTCCTACTGGAGTCGGACCACACTTGTGCCTCATGGTGCAACAAGTCCTTGTCTGACATCGTTAAGGAACTTACAGATAAGGCAGGAGTGCAAGCTCTTGTCAATCCGGAAACGAAATCGAAGTTGGAATACGAATGCCAGTACGAGGAAACCAACTTCGGATTCATACAACGGCTTGCCCGCCAATATCAGGAATGGCTCTATTACGACGGACAGAACCTTGTTTTCGGGAAGCCACAGCCCGGCTCAACGACCAAGCTGATATACGGCGAGGAACTATCCGTGCTCGACGTCTGCTCGCAGGCACTTGCCCGACCAATAAAGGGAAGTTCTTACCATTCGGTGAACGACCAGACCTATAACGGCCAGTCCCCTGATGCCGCAGCCGGACAGAACACATTGGGACAAGCGGCCTTTGACTCGTCATTGGCACTGTTTACCGCTCCCGCCGTACAACGTTCGGAACCACGCATCACCAACAAGGGTGAGCTTGATGCCTACTTCCAGCGCAAGCAGCAAGGCGACACCGCCGCATCCTGTTTTGTCACCGGAGAGAGCGACTGCTATACCCTCACGGTGGGCAGTATCATAGATATCCACACCGCTATTCATTCCGGAATCAAAATATTCGTCAAGAACAGTATCGGCACCTATATCATTACGGAAATAACCCACGTAGCCGGCATGGGTGACAGTTACCAGAACTATTTCACCGCACTTCCGTCCTCTATTCCCACCCTTCCATGCCCAGATGTGCCTCTGCCTGTCGCGCATACACAGCAGGCCGTAGTTGTCAGCAACGAGGACCCGAAAAAGTTAGGTCGTGTCCAAGTCAAGATGAACTGGCAGACCGGTCCGATGCAAACCTCGTGGATACGGGTACTCACTCCTGACGCAGGCACAAGCGACAAGGTGGCCACAAACAGAGGATTTGTATTCATACCCGAAAAGGGAGACCAAGTCATGGTGGCATTCAGATATGACGACCCGAACCGTCCGTTTGTGCTTGGCAGCTTATTCCATGGAAAGTCAGGTACCGGTGGCGGCAGTTCAAACAAAACAAAAAGTCTGACTACCCGCAGCGGTTGTACCATAACGCTTGATGATGAAAAAGGAAGCGTTATGATGAAAGACAAGGAAGGCAACAGCTATACGGCAGACGGAGAAGGAAATATCACAATATCTGCCTCTAAAAGCATCACCTTGTGTGTTGGAGAAAACAAAATAATGATTGATAGCGAAGGCAATATATCATCTAATGCGGAAAAGGACATAACAGAGTCCGCCGGTGCCAATATTGCGCAGTCAGCAGAAAATATTGATTGTACAGCAAGCAGTAATTATAATATCTCCAGTACAGATTTTACAGCATCCGGCAGTAGCAGTGCTACAGTCAGCGGTACAACAAAGGCTACGATAGATTCTTCCGGAACCACAGCCGTAGCCGGAACAATTGTCAAATTGAATTAACAGCATATGAGCAATGCCATACAACAAATAGCAGATAAGATGCTCTACCAATGGGAAGATGCAGTCAGGAAACCGGTTAAGTTGATTCGTATCGTCATCAATCCGGGAGACGAAAGTATGCTTGATGCTTTCTATGACTATATGCTTGCCCTTGATAGCGAAGAGGAAGATATGGTGTTCGTCATAGAACTTCCGTTCAGTTCCAGAACCGATTTCTCAAAAGATGTTGTAGGGTATATTGCACAACAGGTAGAATATTGGAACAATTCAAAGAAACCCGAAGAAATTGTTTTTGAACGTGTTGATTGGATAGCTGATTATAAACCGGAAGTAGCGGAAAACGATGCCTCCGTCGCAGTTGCCAACTTCAACAAGCTGACAGAATCCCTTGTAAAAGGGACTGATATGAAATGCAGTTTTGTCTTTAACCTAAAGAACACATACGACTATGACGGATGTCGTGAATGGTTTGAAAAGGCTCTTGCCCTGCCATTCCACAAGCAAATGGTATGGGGTATATCCGACATAAAAGACCATGAACAGTTTGGCAAACTAATGGCCAAACATTCCAATGACGCGGTGTCTATTTATCCGCCAATAGATTTGGACGGAGCAATGGAGCAACTTGCGGAACAAGCGGCAAATGAGGATAAGAACGACCCGGCAGCCTCAAATTTCAGGCTGGCATTAATCAAACTGATGAACAGTGTGAAAAAAGGGAACGCAACGCAAACAGAGGAATTTGCGAAGAAATGCCTCGACATTGCCCTCGAAAATGTGAAGAAAAACATTAACTGGATTAGCCAATTTGTAACCGTATATACAATTCTATATACCGACCAGATTTCCCATAAGGACTATAAGACAGCCATGTACTTTGCCGACAAAGCCGTAGAAGCCGCTGAAATCGGGGAAGAAAAATTAGACCCCTCTTTGGCCTGCCGATTGCTCGGAAACACCTTATTGGGAAAGGCCTCCATCTATGTACGAGAGTCACTTTGGAAAGAAGCGGCAGAGACGTACTATCGCGGTGCTGAAGCATACTCCAGATGCAACGATTACCTAATGCAAAGTGAAGCGTTGAGACTGTGTGGTTGGTGCCGGGAAAATAATTATGAGAAATCGTTAGCTGCGGAATGTTATGTGGAAGGTTTCAGACTTTCAGACAAACTTTCCATAGACCTGATAAAGAACTCCTCTTATCCTCTCCTGCTATTAAGCCTGTTAAACAGTTCGGCACGCTCTAAGCTGGTCAGTGACGATGAAATAAATGAAGTTCTGACCAAAGTGTTAGGAGATGACTGGGAGAATTATTTGTATGAGTATAAAAGAAATTTAGGAAAATACAATGGAATGGCTGAACAACATATTGCGAAATCTTGAAGGGCTGTTCACTGATGCAACCGAATATGCCTATGCGAACCCCAAAGTGGGGTACTTAGTAGTAATCTTTCTGCTATTGGTTTGGCTTGTCGGACTGATATTCGACTGGAAATGGACATACGCCAGACCCGGAAGCTGGGGAGGAAACTTCTTTCTTGACTTATTGGGTCCAACCGGATTCCGATTTTGGCTCGGTGTAATCATTGTGATTGCCATTGTTGCATCTGCCTATTTGTATTTTCGAGTTAAATAACGATAAAGACTGACAGTTATGGCGGACACAGGTTATTTCGACAGCGTAAGTGCCAACCTAAAGACCGGCGTAGGCGCACAGGTCAAGGGTATCTCGGAAGGCGTCAAGGCGAACTCCGACGCCGGCGTGTCAC